>Ga0137308_100277_pt1 | contig 92926 bp, 95 predicted proteins | sample Inofrocosms_June_FD_97181 | JGI IMG/M metagenome (GOLD analysis project Ga0137308, IMG submission 97181) | Mouse cecal microbial communities from Vienna, Austria - N-Acetylneuraminic and N-Acetylglucosamine D2O microcosms_June | ecosystem: Host-associated > Mammals > Digestive system > Large...
CGCCGCTCTCGGCACACATGACGCTGGTACACAGGGTCTGCTCGTACACGTCGTAATTGGGGTCAGCCTTGGCCAGCCCCTCGGGGATGTCTACCGGGGCGAAGGCCCGGAGGGTCCGGGATACCCCGTCCAGCTCGTCTTTTCCGGGGACGGCAAACTCCTTCATGAAGGCCAGCCGCACAAAGCGGGAGGGGGAGGAATAGTCCCCCGGCAGACCGGAACCGCCGCCCAGGCGCTCCCCAAACTCCCGAACCTCGTGACCGGCGACCGTCCGGGGGGCTTTGGGCAGATTGGTGACTCCCACAAAGTTGCGCAGGTTGGTCCGCTGCCAGCGGTAGTCCGGACTGTTGGTCAGCACGCCGATGGTCTCCCGGTGGATAGACAGACCGCCCTCCTCCGGCTCGATGATGACCGCCTCCCCCGTCCGGTCGCTGAGGATATAGTGGGCGGGCAGAGGCTTGTCCGCAATCAGCTCGTCCACCAGGGTAATATGGGACAGTTCTTCCACTGCCTCCTCTACATTGGCGCACCGGCTGAGCAGCCAGGCCAGCAGACGGCCCGGGTGGACGGCGGTGTTTCCCGGTCTGGCGGCCTGCTGATAGACAGCGTACTCCGGGAAGTGGAGCAGGGCTCCCATTAAGCCGGCGGCGTTGACCCCATCTACCAGAATGGGCTCACCGAAGCCCAGCACCGCCATGCCGGTGTAGCCATACGCGCCGGGAACGGCCTCCTCCCCGTGAAGTCCCGGCGCGCAAAGCACGCCCCGGGGCACGCTGATTACCCGGTTAGCCGTCAGGTCTCCGAACTGGTCATAGGTCCGCCCCAAAAGGTGCCGGTTATCCTCTGTCCTCCAGGAAAAGCTGCTGCATCCAAAATCCATATCAAAAACCTCCTGTTTTCTCATATTGTTGTCCAACGGACTTGCAATTATTTCTGGCAGGAGGTATCATAAACCGTGTGGCCGCCACGCAGTCAAGAGGTATTTTGGACTTTGGGGAGGAAATTTTTATGGAACGGAAAAAAGGCTGTCTGACGGAATCCTCATACCGCATAAAACGAACGTCCCCCTGCCGGCGCACCTGCGTGAATTCTCCTCTATTCAATTTTCGTAAATCTATGTGTTCCATGCTGCCTGTTTTATCGCTTTCTGCTCCATATTCCCGGATTGTTTTTCAAAAATAGTACCTTTTAATTTACACTTGATAAATCCGCAATATATATCTATAATGCACCGTAGGAGATAACGTCAATGCACCGATTTGGTGTTACAGGGTGAAAAAGCAAGGAGCGATGACTGTGGATTTTTGGCAGTTTGAAAAGGAAGCAATGGCGGAAGACCGCGCCCTGGTCTGCGGCTGTGACGAGGCGGGGGCCGGTCCTCTGGCCGGGCCGGTGTATGCGGCGGCGGTGATTCTGCCTCTGGGGCTCGACATTCCCGGTCTGGACGACTCCAAGAAGCTGACCGAAAAAAAGCGGGAGGCCCTGTTCCCGGTGATCCAGGAGCAGGCCCTGGCCTGGTCGGTGGCCGCGGTGGATGCGGCGGAGATTGACAGAACTGACATCCTCAGCGCCCGGATGAAGGCCATGCAGCTGGCAATCGACGGACTGTCCCCAAAACCGGACTTCGCCCTCATCGACGGCAACCGGGACAGGGGGCGTACCTCTGCCATCACCGCTCCCCACCGCTGTCTGGTGAAGGGGGACAGCCTGTCTGCCTCCATTGCGGCGGCCTCCATTCTGGCCAAGGTGAGCCGGGACCGGTACATGACAGAGGCGGCGGCGCAGTACCCGGCGTATGGCTTCGACAGGCACAAGGGCTACGGTACCAGGCTCCACTACCAGCTTCTGCGGGAGCACGGCCCCAGTCCCATCCACCGCCGGACCTTTTTAAAGAACCTGTGAGCGGCCAGGAGAGCCGGCTGAGAGGCCGGTGGGGCGAGGAACAGGCGGCGGGGTATCTGCGCCGCAAGGGCTTTCGGGTCACAGACGTCAACTGGAAATGCCGCTTTGGGGAGATCGACCTGATTGTCGAGGACGGGGTTTACCTCTGCTTTGTGGAGGTCAAGCTGCGGAAAACCGCCGCCTACGGCTCTGCGGCCGCCTTTGTGGACTGGCGCAAGCAGCAGCGGCTGCGCACCGCGGCGGAGCTGTATCTGGCCGGGCATCCCACCGGCCTCCAGCCCCGGTTTGACGTGATTGAAATTTACGCTCCCCAGGGTACTGACACGGAAAATCCCGGGATTTTCCACCTGGAAAACGCCTTTTAGCATAAATCCCTTGACCATCGGGCAAAAAACTGGCATAATAGGACCCATCAATATTGAAGTGAGGAAGGATCAACATGCGGTATATCAGCACACGGGACAATACCATTCAATATTCCGCCTCCCAGGCCATCGCCCAGGGGCTGGCCAGGGACGGAGGACTGCTGACCCCCTTCTACATCCCCAAGCTGCCCGGCAAGTCGCTGGAGGACATGCGGGACATGGCCTACCAGCAGCGGGCGGTGTATGTCATGAAGCAATATCTGGAGGAGTTCTCCGTCAAGGAGCTCACCGACTATGCCAACGCCGCCTACGGCCCGGACCGGTTCGACTCCCCGGCGGTGGCCCCCGTCCATACGGTGGACGGCAATACCCACTGCCTGGAGCTGTGGCACGGCCCCACCTGCGCCTTCAAGGACATGGCCCTGCAGATGCTGCCCCATCTGCTCACCGCCTCCCTGGCGAAGACGGAGGAGACCAAGACGGTGTGTATCCTGGTGGCCACCTCGGGGGACACGGGGAAGGGGGCTCTGGAGGGCTTTAAAAACGTGCCCCGCACCAAAATTCTGGTGTTCTACCCCAAGGACGGGGTGTCTGAGGTCCAGGAGCTGCAAATGGTCACTCAGGAGGGGGGCAACGTGGGCGTCTCCGCCGTTGTGGGTAATTTCGACGACGCACAGACCGGCGTGAAAAAGCTGTTTTCCGACGAATCACTCCGCCAGGAGCTGGCCCGCCGGGGCTACTTCTTCTCCTCCGCAAACTCCATCAACTGGGGCCGGGTGCTGCCTCAAATCGTCTACTACATCTCCGCCTACTGCGATTTGCTCCGGGACGAGAAGATTGCCCCCGGCCAGGCGGTGAATGTCTGCGTTCCCACCGGCAACTTCGGCAACATCCTGGCCGCCTACTACGCCAAAGAGATGGGCCTGCCCATCAACCAGCTGATCTGCGCCTCCAACAGCAACAACGTGCTCACCGACTTCCTCCGGGAGGGGGTCTACGACCGGAACCGGCAGTTTTACAACACCATGTCCCCCTCCATGGACATCCTGATCTCCTCCAACCTGGAGCGGCTGCTGCTGGCCCTGACCCAGGACCCGGCGGAGGTGAGGGAGTACATGACCCAGCTGGCCGAGACGGGCCGGTACAAGGTGAGCGGCCGTATTCAGGACCGGCTGCAAAAGCGGTTCAAGGGGTACTTTTGCGACGACCAGGAGACCCAGCGGGTCATCCGGACCATGTTCGAGCGGCACGGCTACCTGATCGACACCCACACCGCCGTGGCCTTCTCCGCCCTGGAGCAGTACCGGCGGGAGACGGGGGACGACACCCCCGCCATCGTGGCCTCCACCGCCAGCCCCTTCAAATTCTGCAACAGCGTGCTGGAGGCCCTGGGCGAGACCGGCATCGCCTCCGGCCTGGACGCCCTGGACCAGCTCACCGCCAAAACAGGCCAGCCCGCCCCCGCCCCGCTGGCCGGCTTGCGGGACAAGGCGGTCCGCTTCACCGGTGTGGTGGAGAAGGACCGTATGGTGGACGCGGTACTGTCCCTGCTGGAGTGAGCCTATGGCCCTGTACGCCATTGGAGATACCCACTTGTCCCTGGCCTCCGACAAGCCCATGGATGTGTTTGGCGGGGGCTGGACGGGCTATGTGGACAAGCTGAGAGAAGGTTTTAATGCCACTGTGTCCCAAGGGGACACAGTGGTGATATGCGGGGATGTATCATGGGGCATGAGCTTGGAGGAGGCCCGGGCCGATTTCGCCTTTCTGGACGCCCTGCCGGGGGGGAGAAAGCTGCTCCTCAAGGGCAATCACGACTACTGGTGGACCACTGCCTCCAAGATGAAGGCCTTTTTTGCGGAAAACGGCTTTTCCACCCTGGATGTCCTCCACAACAACTGCCACTTTTACGGGGAGACTGCCCTGTGCGGTACCCGGGGGTGGTTCTACGAGGAGGACCGGGGGGAGCACTCCGCCAAAATTTTCAACCGGGAGCTGATCCGGCTGGAGGCGTCGCTGAAGGCGGCGGGAGAGCGGGAAAAGCTGTGTTTTCTCCACTACCCGCCCCTGTATCAGGGCTACCGCTGTCAGGAGATTCTCTACCTGCTGGAGCGGTACGGGGTGAAGCTGTGTTGCTACGGCCACCTCCACGGGGGGAGCCACCGCCTGGCCATTACCGGACGGCAGGGGTCAGTAGACTACCGCCTGGTGGCCGCCGACTATGTGGGCTTCCGGCCGGTGTGTATTCTGTAGCCTCCCTCTAAGAGGGAGGTGGCACGGGCGAAGCCCGTGACGGAGGGAGTACGTCAGCCGGGAAACTCCCTCAGTCACCGCCGTTGGCGGTGACAGCTCCCTCAAAGAGGGAGCCTTTGGCAGGCGGTATCTCCGTCAAATCGCCTTGACGTTAGGTCTCGCAAAATAAAAATCGGAAAAATTCCGGGAAATTTCAAAAAAAGACTGTTCAAACGGCCGCGTATCTGGTAAAATGTCGTGGCGTAAGTAAAAAGGCCCCCTGCCGGCCGTGCCGGGGCGGGACCGACAGGAGGAAATTGACAAATGAAGGTCACTAATGTTGAGAAGAAAGAGAAAAGCACCGTAGAGCTTACCATTCAGGTGGAGGCCGACGCCTTTGAGGCCGCCATCCAGAAGGTTTATCTGAAGACCCGGGGCCGTATCAACGTGCCCGGCTTCCGCAAGGGCAAGGCCCCCCGGAAGATCATCGAGGGTATGTACGGCTCCGGTGTGTTCTATGAGGACGCCATCAACGACGTCTACCCCGCCGCCTACGACGAGGCGGTGAAGGAGCAGGGCCTGGACGATGTGGGCTACCCCAAGATGGAGATCGTGGAGGTAGGCAAGGAGGGCTTCACCTTCAAGGCGCTGGTCTCCGTCCGCCCCGAGGCCAAGCTGGGCGAGTACAAGGGCCTCACCGCCCCCAAGGAGGAGGTCAAGGTCACAGATAAGGACATTGACGAGGAACTCAAGCCCTACATCGACCGGGCCACCCGTCTGGTCAGCGTGAAGCGCAAGGCCAAGAAGGGCGATACCGCCGTGATTGACTTTGAGGGCTTTGACAACGGCACCCCCTTTGACGGCGGCAAGGGCGAGAACTACGACCTGAAGCTGGGCGCGGGCATGTTCGTCCCCGGCTTTGAGGAGCAGGTAATCGGCATGAAGGCCGGCGAGGAGAAGGACATCGAGATCACCTTCCCCGAGGACTACCACGCCGATCTGGCCGGCAAGGCTGTGGTCTTCCATGTGAAGGTCAACGAAGTGAAGGAGTCCCAGGCCCCCGAGGTGGACGACGAGTTTGCCAAGGACGTGTCTGAGTTCGAGACCCTGGCTGACTTCCGCAAGGACCTGGGTGAAAAGCTCCAGCAGCGCAAGGAAGCCCAGGCTCAGGCCGACTTTGAGAACGCCGTAATGGAGCAGCTGGTGGAGAACATGGAGTGCGAGATCCCCGACGGCATGGTGGAGAGCCAGACCGACCGGCTGATGGACGACTACGCCATGCGCCTCCAGAGCCAGGGCATCCCCATGGACCAGTACATGTCCATGATGGGCATGACCCCCGAGATGATGCGCGCCTCCGCCAAGCCCGCCGCCCTGAAGCAGGTGCAGACCGAGCTGGCCCTCACCGCCGTGGCCAAGGCGGAGAACATTGAGGTCTCCGACGAGGAGTATGAGGCCGAGATCGCCAAGCTGGCCGAGCAGTACAGCATGGAGGCCGACCAGGTGAAGGCGGTAGTCCCAGCCGACGGCCTGAAGAACGACCTGGCCCTGCGCAAGGCCAGTGAGCTGGTCCTGTCCAGCGCCAAGGAGGGCAAGGCCAAGAAGGCGAAGAAGGCGGCCAAGAAGGAGGAGGGCGAGGAGAAGCCCAAGCGCACCCGGACCAAAAAGAAGTCCGACGAGCCCGCCGAGGAGTAAACAGAGATACGTCCCGGGGCGGTTAAGGCCGCCCCGGGCGCGTGCGTATATAAAACGGAATGAACTGCCCCGCCTTTGGGTATAATCTGGTATCTCATTGAAGAAAAGGAGCATCACTATGAGCTTAGTTCCCTATGTAGTAGAGCAGACCAACCGGGGAGAGCGGTCCTACGACATCTTCTCCCGCCTGCTGAACGACCGCATTGTCATGCTGTCGGAGGAGGTCAATGACACCACCGCCTCCCTCATCGTGGCCCAGCTGCTGTATCTGGAGGCCCAGGACCCGGACAAGGATATCCAGTTCTACATCAACAGCCCCGGCGGCTCTGTCACGGCTGGTATGGCCATCTACGACACCATGCAGTATATCAAGTGCGACGTGTCCACCATCTGCATCGGCATGGCCGCCTCCATGGGGGCCTTCCTGCTGTCCTCCGGGGCCAAAGGCAAGCGGCTGGCCCTGCCCAACGCGGAGATCATGATCCACCAGCCCTCCGCCGGCACCCAGGGCCAGATCACCGACATGGCCATCCATCTCCGCCGGCTGGAGATTATCAAGACCCGGATGAACCGCATCCTGTCGGAAAACACCGGCAAGCCCATCGAGGTGGTCACCGCCGACTGCGAGCGGGACAACTTTATGACCGCCCAGGAGGCCATGGAGTACGGCCTGGTGGACAAGGTGCTGGATAAGCGGTAATTTTTCCGTAAACGAGGTGTTTCAATGGCAAACAATGACGAGAGAAAGGTCCGGTGTTCCTTCTGCGGCAAGCACCCGGACCAGGTAAAGCGGATGATCGCCGGCCCTGGCGTGTATATCTGCGACGAATGCGTGGGACTGTGCATGGCCGCAATGGGGGAGGAGCCCCTGATGCTGGACGACTTCGACCAGTTCCCCGGGGACATCCCCGACGCCATCCCCACCCCCAGAGAGATACACGCCGTGCTGGACCAGTATATCATTGGCCAGGAGAAGGCCAAGGTGGCCCTGTCGGTGGCGGTGTATAACCATTACAAGCGCATCTACTTCGGCGGAGCGGAGGATGTGGAGCTGCAAAAGAGCAACATTCTGCTGATGGGCCCCACCGGCTGCGGCAAGACCCTGTTTGCCCAGACCCTGGCCCGGGTGCTGAAGGTGCCCTTCGCCATCGCCGACGCCACCACCCTCACCGAGGCGGGCTATGTGGGCGACGACGTGGAGAATATCCTCCTGCGCCTGGTGCAGGCTGCCGACTACGACATCGAGCTGGCCGAGCGGGGCATCATCTATATCGACGAGATGGATAAGATCGCCCGAAAGAGCGAGAATACCTCCATCACCCGGGATGTGTCCGGCGAGGGCGTGCAGCAGGCTTTACTGAAAATTCTGGAGGGCACCGTGGCCAACGTCCCCCCCCAGGGCGGGCGGAAGCACCCCCACCAGGAGTTTATCCAGATCGACACCCACAACATCCTCTTTATCTGCGGCGGCGCCTTCGACGGCATCGACAAAATCATCGAGCACCGCTTGGACAAGCGGTCTTTGGGCTTCGGCGCGGAGATCAAGAGCAAAAAGGAGCGCAATGTGGGCGAGCTGATGGCTGAGCTCCAGCCCCAGGATCTTCTGAAATACGGCATCATCCCCGAGCTGGTGGGCCGTATGCCGGTGGTAACCACCCTGGAGTCCCTGGACCGGGACCAGATGGTGCGCATCCTTACCGAGCCCAAAAACGCCCTGGTGAAGCAGTACCAGGTGCTGCTGAACTACGACGAGGTGGAGTTGAGCTTTACCCCCGAAGCGCTGGAGGCGGTGGCTGACCGGGCGGTGTCCCGGGAGATTGGAGCCCGGGGCCTGCGGGCCATCCTGGAGGAGGTTATGAACCAGATCATGTACGATATCCCCTCCGACCCCACCATTGTCAAGGTGAGCATCACCGGGGAGTGTGTTAAGGACGGCGCTCCCCCGGAGCTGACCCGAAATCCGGAGCGCACCCAGCGGCCCAGACTGGGCAAGGCCACCCTCCAGGTGGAGCAGCCCCGCCGCCGGGACCACGGCCGGGCCGGCTGACATAACCATATATCAGACGCCCCGCACCGCCCCCACAGCGGGGCCCGGGGCGTCTGTCCTCACTAAAAAGCCTCCCTCTGAGAGGGAGGTGGCATTCGCGGAGCGAATGACGGAGGGAGTACTTCGACGGAATACTCCCTCAGTCACCGCCGCTGGCGGTGACAGCTCCCTCTTTGAGGGAGCCTTAAATTTCCCAGAGAGGAATTGAAATATTATGTCGAAAGAATGGGATATTCTCCACACCAGCACCATGCCCGTGATTGCCCTGCGGGGGCTGACGGTCTTCCCCAACGTGCTGATCCACTTTGAGGTGTCCCGGGAGGCCTCGGTCCGGGCGCTGGAGGCGGCCATGACGGCCGGCAGTCCCGTGTTTCTGGTGGGCCAGAAGGACATTTCGGTGGAGGCGCCGGAGCTGGACGACCTGTATCAGGTGGGCACCGTCTCCAACATCCGTCAAATACTCCGGATGCCCGGGGACAACGTGCGGGTGATGGTGGAGGGCCAAGCCCGGGGCCGACTCCTCCAGCTGCTGCGCACCACCCCCCATCTGGAGGCGGAGGTGGAGGAGATCGAGGTCCCCCAGGTTCCGGCCAGAGGGAGCGCCCGGACAGAGGCCCTCATCCGGGCCTCCTACGAGATGTTCCAGAACTATGCCGAGCTCTCCCCCAAGCTGTCTCCCGACCTGATGATCCACGTGCTGGCCAGTCAGGACCCGGGGCACATCGCCGACTATATCGCCCAGAACATCCCCATGCGCAACAGCGACAAGCAGTCCATTCTGGAGGAGCTGCGCCCCGCCAGGCGGCTGGAGAAGCTCTACCGCCTGCTGGAGCGGGAGGTGGAGATTCTCGCCCTGGACCAGGAGATTCAGGAGCGGGCCCGGGAGCAGATGAACGACCACCAGCGGGACTACTACCTGCGGGAGCAGATGAAGGCCATCCAGACCGAGCTGGGGGAGGAGGCCGACGAGATTGAGGAGTACCGGGAGAAGATCGCCCAGGCCAAACTCCCCGAGCCGGTGCGGGAGAAGCTGAACAAGGAGCTGGGCCGGCTGGCCAAGCAGTCCTACAGCTCTTCGGAGAGTACCGTCCTGCGCAATTATCTTGACATCTGCCTGGAGCTGCCCTGGGGCAAAACTACCAAGGAAAAGATGAATGTCTCCGCCGTCCAGAAGGCGCTGGACCAGGACCACTTCGGCCTGGACAAGGTGAAGCGGCGGGTGCTGGAGTTTGTGGCCGTCCGCCAGCTGGCCCCTGAGCTGAAGGGGCAGATTATCTGTCTGGTGGGCCCGCCGGGGGTGGGCAAGACCTCCATCGCCATGTCCATGGCCCGGGCCATGAACCGGAAGCTGGCCCGCATCTCCCTGGGCGGCGTCAGCGACGAGGCGGAAATTCGCGGCCACCGTAAGACCTACGTGGGGGCCATGCCCGGCCGGATTATCTCCGCCATCAATCAGGCCCAGAGCTGTAACCCCCTCATCCTGCTGGACGAGATCGACAAGCTGGGCCGGGACCACCGGGGGGACCCCTCCTCCGCTCTGCTGGAGGTGCTGGACGGGGAGCAGAACGCCACCTTCCGGGACAATTTTCTTGAAATCCCCTTCGACCTGTCCCAGGTCATGTTCATTACCACCGCCAACACCACCGACACCATCCCCCGCCCCCTGCTGGACCGGATGGAAGTCATAGAGCTGTCCAGCTACACCGACGAGGAAAAGGTGCAGATCGCCAAAAAGCACCTCCTCCCCAAGGAGCTGAAGCGCCATGGGCTGACCAGGGGACAGCTGAAGGTGTCCGACGGGGCCCTGCGGGAGATCATCGCCGCCTACACCCGGGAGTCGGGTGTCCGGGTACTGGAGCGCCGTCTGGCCGCCGTCTGCCGCAAAGCGGCCATGAAGGTGGTGTCTGAGGGTGCTAAAACGATAAAGGTGACTGACAAGGACCTGGAGGAGTATCTGGGTGTGCCCAGGTATCACCCCGAGCGCCAGGCTCTGGAGGAGCGGGTGGGGGTGGTCAACGGGCTGGCCTGGACCTCCGTGGGGGGCGAGCTGCTGGAGGTGGAGGTCAATGTGGTCCCCGGCTCCGGCAAGGTGGAGCTCACCGGCAACCTGGGGGACGTGATGAAGGAGTCGGCCCACGCCGCCCTCAGCTTTATCCGCAGTCAGGCCGGCCGGCTGAACCTCCCCGCCGACTTCTACAAGGAGAAGGACATCCACGTCCACTTCCCCGAGGGGGCGGTGCCCAAGGACGGCCCCTCCGCCGGCATTGCCATCACCACCGCCATGGTGTCCGCCCTCACCGGGGTGTCGGTGCGCCGGGGGCTCGCCATGACCGGAGAGGTCACCCTCCGGGGCCGGGTGCTGCCCATCGGCGGACTGAAGGAGAAAACCATGGCCGCCTTCCGCAACGGAATTAAGACGGTTATCATCCCCGCCGACAACGCCAAGGACCTGGAGGAAATCGATCAGACAGTGCGCAAGGCCCTCCAGTTCGTGCTGGTGGAGCGGGCCGACCAGGTGCTGGCCCAGGCCCTGAACCGCCCTTTGGAGGTCCCCGCGCCCCGTCGCCGGGGCCGACCCAGTAAGAACGAGGCCCTGCCCGACCTGCCCCCTGCGCCCAAGGGGGAGGGCAGCTCCCGGCTGAGCCAGTAAAAGCCCCCCTTGTCAAAGGGGGGAGAACCACGAAGTGGTGGGGGGATTCTTTTTTACGGAATCCCCCAGTCACCGCCTTTGGCGGTGCCAGCCCCCTTTGGCAAGGGGGCCATAAGGAGGAGAACCGAATGGTTAATTTACAGAAGGCGGAGTTTGTCCTCTCAGCCGTCTCCCCGAAGAACTTCATTCAGGACGGCCGGCCCCAAGTGGCCTTCGCCGGACGGTCCAATGTGGGCAAGTCGTCGGTCATCAACCGGCTCCTTAACCGGAAGAACTTCGCCCGGGTGGGGGCCGCGCCGGGGAAGACCGTCCACGTGAACTATTTTAACATCGACGGGGCCTTCTACCTGGTGGACCTGCCGGGCTACGGCTACGCCAAGGTGTCCAAGTCGGAGCGGGACCGGTGGGGCAGGCTGATGGAGGACTACTTCGCCCGGCCCGACCTGCTCACCCTGGGGGTGATGATCGTGGACTCCCGCCATAAGCCCACCGCCGACGACTGCACCATGTTCCAGTGGTTCCGGGAAACGGGCTGTCCCCTGATTATCGTGGCCAACAAGCTGGATAAGCTGAAAAAGAGCGAGATAGAGCCCAACCTCCAGACCATCCGGGATACCCTGGGGCTGGGGGAGGGGGATATGCTGATTCCCTTCTCCGCCGAGAAGGGGACGGGCCGGGAGGAGCTGCTGTCGGCCATCTTTGCCGGGATAGAAAAATGACCGCATTGTGCTTGACTATATTAAGAGCATAAAAGGACACCGCAGTAAAAGCGGTCAGTCCTTTATGAATGGGTTATTTTAAGTAACAACCGTCACCGGCCAGGGTGGCGGTTGTCCCTTTTTACCTTAATGGTCCAGATAAAGCTGAGCCAGTGCGATTTTATCTTGTCTTTTCCAGGACAAACTGTTATAATAACAAAAAAGATAATCCTAAAATGGGGAGGTGGGCTCTTGGAGGCTCCCATTTACCACCTGGAAGGGGTGGTGAAGGCAAAAGAGGAGAATATGGAGGACTTTGTGGGCCCTCTGGACCTGATCCTCCACCTGCTGAGCAAGAACAAGCTGGAAATCAAGGACATTCAAATTTCCCTCATTCTGGACCAGTACATGGAGTGGATGAACCAGCGGCGGGAGCTGGACCTGGAGGTTGCCAGCGACTTTGTCACCATGGCTTCCCACCTGGTGTATATCAAAACCCGGATGCTGCTGTCCATCCACGACGAGGAGGCCATGAGCGAGATGGAACAGCTCATCGCCACCCTGGAGGCCCATCAGCGCAACGAGAATTATTTGAAGGTCAAAGCGGTGGTCCCCGCCCTGGACAGCCGTTATCAAATTGGCCGGGACTACCTGACCAAGGTGCCCGAGGCGGTCCAGCCCGATAAGGTATACCGCTACGTCCATGACAGAAAGGACCTGCTCCACGCCATGACGGCGGTGCTGAGCCGGCTGGACAACAAGCTGCCGCCGCCGGTGTCCGCCTTCCAGGGCATCGTGGGCCGGGAGCCCTACCCCGTGGCCGACAAGGCGGGGGAGATCATCAAGCGGTTGATTACCTTCGGCGTTACCCGCTTCCGGGCTCTGTTCAAGGGCAGCCGCAGCCGGTCGGAGGTGGTGGCCACCTTCCTGGCTGTGCTGGAGCTGTGCAAGGCCCGCCGCCTGCTGTTGGCGGGCACCGAGTCGGACTGTACCGTTACCTGCACCCGGGAGGAGGGGGCGGTGGAGTTTACCTCGGAGAATTACTGACGGGACCTCATCCGTCACGGCCTGCGGCCGTGCCACCTTCCCCTAAAGGGGAAGGCTTTAGAAGCGTGCCCTTTGCCTTCCCCTTTAGGGGAAGGTGCCCCAGTGCGCACACTGGGGCGGATGAGGCGGACACATCGTGATGCGTCTCTATGAGACGATAGCCCCCTTGCCAAAGGGGGGAGGGCCACGAAGTGGCGGGGGGATTCACAGGAAAGGAGGCACCCCCAAATGGAAGTAAAAGAGTTAGAATCCGCCCTGGAGGGGGTGCTGTTCGCCGCCGGGGAGCCGGTGGCGGTGGAGCGGCTGTGCCTGGGGCTGGAGGTGGACCGGCCTACCCTGGACGCGGTGGCCCAGCGGCTGATGGATAAATACAGCTATGACCGCCGGGGCATCCGCCTGGTCAAGCTGGACACCAGCTATCAGCTGTGTTCCGCCCCGGAGTTTGCCGGCTACATCCGCAAGACGCTGGAGAGCCGCAAGCCTGCCCGGCTGTCCCAGCCGGCGCTGGAGGTGCTGGCCATCATTGCCTACTACCAGCCCGTCACCCGGGCCTATGTGGACCAGGTGCGGGGAGTGGACAGCTCCTACACCATGGGCCTTCTTCTGGAGCGGGAGCTCATCGAGGAGGCGGGCCGTCTGGCTGTCCCCGGCCGGCCGGTGCAGTTTAAAACCACTAAAAATTTCCTGCGCTCCTTTGGTCTGTCCAGTCTGGAGGAGCTGCCCGAGCTGCCCAACCAGTCCCAGGAGGGCAGCCAGATGACCCTGGAGCTGGAGGCCAGCCTGGCCCGCCTCCGGGAGGCCGAGGTGCTGGAGGAGTCCGAAGCGCCGCCGGAGCCCCCGGCGGAGGGACCATGAAGGCCCTGTTTGTCCTGGCCGTGCTTGTCCTGATTCTGCTCCTGCTGGGGCAGGTCCGGGTGGGCGGCCGGGCGGAGTTCAGCGCGGAGGGCTTTTTCCTCTGGATACGGCTGGGCAGATTTAAGCTGAAAATTCTCCCTGCCGGGCCGAAGGAAGAAAAAATCGGGAAGCCCAAGAAACCAAAAAAGGAAAAAGAGCCGAAGAAGCCCAAGAAGGAGAAGCCCCCCACTCCGCTCCCGGAAAAAATCGGTGGGGCGCTGGAGTACGCCCAGGCCCTGCTCCCTGTGGCGCTGGAGGCGGCAAAGGGCATGTGGCGGGGCCTGCGGGTGGACGTGCTGGAGCTGGAGCTCACCGCCGGCGGCAGCGACCCGGCGGACGCGGCCATGCTCTACGGTCAGGCCAACGCCGCCCTGGGGGCGCTGTGGCACCCTTTGACCAGGGCTTTCCATGTGAAGGACGGCACCGCCCGGGTGAAGCTGGACTTCGACGCCCTGGGGACGACGCTATACGGTCAGGCCGCCCTGTCCATCAAAATCGGGACGTTGGTGTGGATCGGCCTGGGGGCGGGCTGGAAGGCCCTGTTTGGAGCACTCGCCGCAAGAAAGCGGCTGAAACGAAAACGGAGAAAGGCGGCATGACCTATGGAACAGGAGAAAAAGAACTCCCTCGGCGAGCTGATGCAGATTACCATGGAGCATATCAAAACAATGGCGGACGCCAACACCATTATCGGCGCCCCCATTCAGGCGGAGGGGGTTACGTTGATCCCTGTGTCCCGTATGTCCTTCGGTATGGGGGGCGGCGGGACCGAGTTTACCACCAAGTCAGGAGCCCCCAAGGAGGGTTTCGGCGGCGGCTCCGCCGCCAGCGCCAAGCTGGAGCCGGTGGCCTTCCTGATCGTCCGGGAGGACGGCAGCGTGAAGCTGCTCCCCGTGGCCCCGCCCCCCGCCACCACTGTGGACCGGGTCATTGAGACGGTGCCCGAGGTGGTGGACAAGGTGACCGGGTTTATTGAGAAGCAGCAGGAGAAAAAGGCGCAAAAGGCGGCCGAAGGAGATTTCGCGGAATAAAAAATTTCCTGGAAAAAATGGAGAAAGACCGCTCCATACTAACACCATCGACTGAAAAGAAGGTGGCAATATGAAGCGGCTTTTTTCTGTTCTGCTGGCCGGAATGCTGGTGTGGCATGCCCTGCCCGCTGTCCGGGCGGAGGGGGCCGCCCCTCCCAAAATTTCCGCCGCCAGTGCGGTGCTGATGGACGCCGGCACCGGACGGGTGCTCTGGGAGAAAGACGCCCACACCCCCCGGCTCATCGCCAGCACCACCAAGCTGATGACCGCCCTGGTGGCCCTGGAGTCGGGGCACGGGCTGGAGGAGGTGGTCACCGTGGCCCCGGAGTGGGCGGGGGTGGAGGGCTCCTCCATCTACCTGCGTCCGGGGGAGGAGATCACCCTGGAGGCCCTGCTCTATGGCCTGCTCCTCCGCTCGGGCAACGACGCCGCCCTGGCTATCGCCGGCCACTGCGGTGGCACAGTGGAGGATTTTGTAGTCCAAATGAACCGGAAGGCCCGGGAGTTGGGGATGAAGGACACCGGCTTTGCCAACCCCAACGGCCTGGACGCCGAGGGCCACCGCTCCAGCGCCTACGACATGGCTCTGCTGGCCCGAGCTTGCCTGGAGAACAAGGAGCTGGCCAAAATCGCCGCCACCAAATCCATCACCCTGGGCACCCGAACCTTTACCAACCACAACAAGCTGCTGTGGCGGTATGAGGGCTGTGGGGGCCTGAAGACGGGATATACCGAGAAGGCGGGCCGTACCCTGGTCAGCGCCGCGAAGCGGGACGGCATGACCCTGATCTGCGTCACCCTGAACGCCCCCAGTGATTGGGCGGACCACACCGCCCTGTTTGACTGGGGCTTCGCCAATTATCAGGCCCGGCCCCTGTCCCGGGCCGGAGCGCGGGCGGGACAGCTGCCTGTGTCCGGGGGCCTGGCCCCCGTCTGCCCTGTGGAGCTGGGGGCGGACCTCACCGCCGCACTGGCCCCCGGTGAGACCGTGGAGACCGCCTGGGAGTTGTCTGAAGCGATGCTCGCCGCCCCGGTGGTCCAGGGGACCCAAGTGGGCGAAATTGTGTATTATGTCAACTCGGAGGAGCTGGCCAGAGTGCCGTTGGTGGCAGGGACGGATGTCCCCTGCGATCTGGCTGGGGCCTCCGGCTGGCTGAACGGCATTTGGGAGCGGATATCCGGGTTGTAGTGCCCAAAGCCTCCCTTGCTAAAGGGAAGGGGACCGCCGGGCAAAGCCCGGTGGTGGAGGGATTCCGTCAGGCGAAACAGCGCAATCAAACAGAATCCCCCGCCCCTGCGGGGGCACCCCCCTTTGGCAAGGGGGGCTGGGGATAGAGGGATAGCATATGGAGGAACGTATTCAAAAGCTGATATCCGCCTGCGGGCTGGCCTCCCGGAGGGCGGCGGAGGGGTGGATCATTGCCGGACGGGTGACCGTCAACGGGGAGAAGGCCCACCTGGGGGACCGGGCGGATCTGGACCGGGATGCCGTCCTGGTGGACGGGCGGCCCCTCACACCCGGCGGAGGGCGGACCTATCTGATGCTGAACAAGCCCCGGGGGTATGTGACCACCCTGTCCGACGAGAAGGGGCGGAAAACCGTCTCCGACCTGGTGGCCGGGTGCGGGGTTCGGGTGTGGCCGGTGGGGCGGCTGGACATGGACTCCGAGGGCCTGCTTATCCTCACCGACGACGGCGCCCTCACCCACCAGCTCCTCCACCCCAGCCACGAGGTGGACAAAGAGTATCTGGTGTGGGTGACGGGGAACGTCCAGAAGGCCCTGCCCGTCCTGTCCGCCCCCATGACCCTGGATGGGGAGCTCCTCTCCCCTGCTCAAGTGCGCCGGGGGAGGGACAGCGGAGGGGTGCATCAACTTTCCATCACCATCCACCAGGGGAAAAACCGCCAGGTGCGGCGGATGTGCGCCCAGGCCGGGCTGGAGGTGCTGCGGCTCAAACGGGTGCGGGAGGGGCCGCTGGCCCTGGACCGGAGCCTGAAAGCGGGCCAGTGGAGAAATCTCACCGACCGGGAACTGCTGGAGCTGACAGGGCCATTAAGCGACTGTTAAGAGATTTTTGTGGGATAAGCGCGAAGCTCCCACAAAAATCTCTTGCGTTTCTTCCGGAAAACGAGTATGATGAGAGATGTTGATTTGATCGGGAGGACAGGAGCTATGAACCGGGATATTTTAACTGTGATTCAGGACAGCGTGCATACCTTTTCCAAGGGCCAGCGGAAGATCGCCAATTTCATTCTGGAGTCCTACGACAAGGCCGCTTTCATGACGGCCAGCCGCCTGGGTCAGCGGGTGGGGGTGAGTGAGTCCACTGTGGTCCGCTTCGCCTTTGAGCTGGGCTACGACGGCTACCCGGATATGCAGCGGTCCCTCCAGAAGATGATCCGCAACCGGCTGACCACCGTGCAGCGCATCGAGGTGACCAACGACCGCCTGGGGGACCAGGACCTGCTGTCCATGGTGCTCCAGTCGGATGTGGAGAAGATCCGCCAGACCCTGGAGGAGCTGGACAGGGACAGCTTCTACAGCGCGGTGGACGCCATTGTGGCGGCCCGGAAAATTTACATCATCGGCGTACGCTCCTCGGCGGCCATTGCCTCCTTCCTCCATTTCTATTTTAATTTGATTTTCGACAATGTGGTGCTGGTGTCAGCCAACACCGCCAGCGAGACCTTTGAGAGCCTGCTCCGGGTGGGCGAGGGGGACGCGGTCATCGGCATCAGCTTCCCCCGGTACTCCAGCCGCACGGTTCAGGCCCTCAGCTTCGCCCGGGACCGGGGGGCCACCGCCATTGCCATCACCGACAGCGAGACCTCCCCCCTGGCCCCCATCTCCCGCTACACCCTCACGGCCCGCAGCGATATGGCCTCCTTTGTGGACTCCTTGGTGGCCCCGCTGTCCCTGGTGAATGCCCTGCTGGTGGCGGTAAGCCAGCGGAAAAATGAGGACCTGGCCCACATCTTCCACACCCTTGAGGAGATTTGGGAGGAGTACAACGTCTACGAGAAGGTGCCCGAATGAAGTGGCCCGATATTGTGGTAGTGGGCGGCGGAGCTGCCGGCATGATGGCGGCCATCTGCGCCGCCCGGCAGGGGGCGGCCGTCACCCTCATCGAGCGCAACCAGAAGGTGGGCCGCAAGCTGTACATCACTGGCAAGGGCCGGTGCAACGTGACCAACCACTGTTCCCCCGAGGAGGTGCGCGCCGCCACACCCCGGAACGGGAAGTTTCTCTACAGTGCCCTGGAGCACACACCCCCCGCCTGGGTGGAGGAATTTTTTGAGGCGCTGGGCGTACCCTTAAAGGTGGAGCGGGGGAACCGGGTCTTCCCTGTCTCTGACAAGTCTGCCGACATTATTGACGCCCTGTTTTTTGAGCTGAAGCGGCTCAAAATTCCGGTTGTAAATGACCAAGTGTCAAATATCTGTCTCCGGGACGGCGCGGTATGCGCCGTAGAGATGGGAGAGGGGAAAGCGCTTACCGGTACCCCTTGCAAGGCGGCCGTGCTGGCCACCGGCGGGCTGTCCTACCCCGCCACCGGCTCCACCGGCGACGGCCTCTGGATGGCGGAGGAGCTGGGTCACACCTTGGTTGACATAAAACCATCCCTGGTGCCTCTGGAGTCCCCCGACCCCTTCTGTGCGCAAATGCAGGGTCTGGCGTTGAAAAACGTCACTCTGACGGTAAAAAACGGCAAAAAAAAGACGGTCTTCCAGGAGCAGGGGGAGCTGCTGTTCACCCACTTCGGCCTGTCCGGGCCGCTGGTGCTGTCGGCCAGCGCCCACATGCGGGACTTCGAGAAGGAACGGTACACCTGCGCCATCGACTTGAAGCCCGCCCTGGACGAGGCCACCCTGGACGCCCGCCTGGTGCGGGAGCTGTCCGCCGGGGCCAACAAGGACATGGACAATCTTCTGGGAGCCCTGGCCCCCCGGCTGCTGGTGCCCGTCCTGCTGGAGCGGGCGGATATCCCAGGAAATAAAAAGGCTCACGACCTGACAAAACAGGAGCGCCGCCGGCTGCTGGAGCTGTTTAAGTGTTTCCCCGTGGCGGTGTCCGGCCCCAGGCCGGTAGACGAGGCTATCATCACCTCGGGAGGGGTGAAGGTGTCTGAGGTGGACCCGAAAACCATGATGAGTAAAAAGGTCCCCGGCCTGTTTTTCGCCGGGGAGATGCTGGACGTGGACGCCTATACCGGCGGGTTTAACCTGCAAATCGCCTGGGCCACCGGCCGGGCGGCGGGGGAGGGCGCCGCGGCATATTTAGGAGAAAGCGATGAATCAAAGCAATTCTGATGTAAAGCTGGGCCGGTTTTTGAGCCTGGTCCTGCGCCACGACCCCCACGCGGCGGGAATTACCCTGGACGGGCACGGCTGGGCCGACGTGGATGCCCTGCTGGCCGGGGTGAACCGCACGGGGCGGAAGATCAATATGGACACACTGGAGCGTATTGTCCGGGAAAACAGCAAACAGCGGTACGCTTTTAACGAAGACCACACCAAAATCAGGGCCAATCAGGGCCATTCGGTGCGGGTGGATGTGGAGCTGAAAGCGGCGGAGCCGCCCCGATACCTGTACCACGGCACCGCTTCCCGGTTTCTCCCCGCCATTGAGGCGGAGGGCATCCGAAAGATGAGCCGGCAGTATGTCCACCTGTCAGGGGACTTTGAGACGGCCATGGCGGTAGGCAAGCGCCACGGTATCCCGGTGGTCATCACCATCGACGCGGCGGCCATGGCCCGGGATGGGGTGGAGTTCTACCGCTCGGAAAACGGCGTGTGGCTGTGTGAGCATGTGGAGCCGAAATACTTCGTCTCCTAGCCCAGGTCGCTGTCCAGCGCAATCCCGGTGCGCACACCCAGGCGGAAGCTCTGTGTGGCGTAAATGGCCAGGACTTCCTGAAGGGTTTTTTGCATCTGAGGATTGAGCACATTGTTTAGCAGATCGATCTGCGAGGCCTCGCCTTCATCTATGGGTTGGCTTTCAATGTTGGGTTTGATATAATGGTCGTACATCCACTTCATCAGGTCGGTCATGATAACGCCTCCTTATGTCTGATTCTAACATAATTATATACGTCTGAATCTAACATGTCAAGAGCTGCGAGGAATTTTTATGGATAAAACGTTATTGGTTGATTTTGGAAAACGTTTGAAGGCTCTGCGAGAAACAAAAGGGCTGAAGCAACGAGAAATGGCCGAAGCCATGGGGCTTAAATTACGTCAGTATCAGCGTTATGAGTACGGTGAAATCGGCGTGCCTCTGGAGACGCTGAACTTCTTTGCCGACTACTTCGGCGTGACGGCAGATTATCTCCTGGGCAGAGAGCAGTAAAGCCTACGTCCCTCCGCAGAGAAAAGCCCCCCTTGCTAAAGGGGGGAGGGCCACGAAGTGGCGGGGGGATTCCACCGGTAATTCAAAGCGAAAACGGAATCCCTCCACCACCGCCTTCGGCGGCGGTCCCCCTCCCTTTGGCAAGGGAGGCATGAGGGGAGCGGAAATGGAGCGATCAGCATGAGTTTTAGAAGCATTGCCATCGACGGCCCGGCCGGGGCGGGAAAGAGCACCCTGGCCCGGAAGCTGGCGGAGCAGCTGGGCTATATCTATGTGGACACCGGGGCCATCTACCGCACAGTGGCCCTGAAAGCGCTGTGGGAGAAGGTGGACCCCGCCGATCCGGCCCAGGTGGTCCCTCTGCTGGAGGGGCTGGAGATACACATGGGCTTTGAGGACGGGGTGCAGAAGATGTATCTGGAGGGGGAGGACGTGAGCGGGGCTATCCGGCGGCACAAGGTGTCCGGGGCGGCTTCCCAGGTCTCCGCCATCCCGGAGGTGCGCGCCTTTCTGCTGGAGTTCCAGCGGAAGCTGGCCCGGGAGAGCAGCGTGGTCATGGACGGCCGGGACATCGGTACGGTGGTGCTCCCCAATGCCGACGTAAAGATTTTCCTCACCGCTGCCCCGGAGGCCCGGGCCCGGCGCCGGCTTCTGGAGCTGGAGCAGAGGGGAGAGACGGCTGACTTTGACACCATCCTCCGGGATATCAAGGAGAGGGACTACCAGGACGAACACCGCCCCATCGCCCCCCTGAAACAGGCGGCGGACGCCGTCCTGCTGGACACCACCGACTTAGATTTGGGGCAGAGCATGAGCTGCCTGCTGTCCCTGGTAAAGGAGAAGATCGGCCCGTGATGGAAGAAACAGCTGTCAAAACAGACAAGAAGCCCAAGGAGACGCCGGAGCAGCGGAAAAAGCGGATGGACTGGTTTTTCCACCTGCTGTACCTTGTGGTCTGGCCCTATTTCCGGCTGATTCATCCGGTCCACGCGGTGGGCCGGGAGAACATCCCCCAGGGCCCGGCGGTGATCTGTCCCAACCATACCACCGCCGGCGACCCCTTCTATGTGGTCTTCGCCTTCGGCTACAAGTGGCCCATGCGGGCAATGGCCAAGGTGCAGATCATGCGGATACCCTTTATTGGCTGGATTTTGAGCAAGGCGGGGGTGTTCGGCGTGGATCGGGATACCACCGATGTAAAGGCGGTGCGCACCGCCATGAAGTTTCTCAAGGAGGGCGACAAGCTGCTCATGTTCCCCGAGGGCACCCGGGTCCACGAGGGGGAGGACGTCCAGGCCAAGGTGGGGGCCGCCCTCTTTGCCACCCGGACGGGGGTGCCCCTGCTGCCGGTGTACATACAGCGGAAAAAAAAGCGGTTCCGGCGTAATACCGTGGTAATTGGGAAACCCTATTATCCGGAGTATGAGGGCCGTAAGCCCTCTAATGATGAGCTCCAGGTTATGGCACAGGATCTGATGGACCGGGTGCAGGCCCTGGGGGATGGCGTGGGATGAAGGTCGTAGTGGCAAGGTCGGCCGGTTTCTGCTACGGTGTGCGCCGGGCGGTAGAGCTGGCCGAGGAGCAGGCCGCCCGGGGCGTGCCCTGCGTTATGCTGGGCTCCCTGATCCACAACCGGGACGTGACCCGGCGGTTGGCCGCCCAGGGGCTCCGGGTGGTGGACAGCCCGGAGGAGGTGCCTGACGGGGCGGCGGTGATTATCCGCTCCCACGGGGAGAGCCGGACCGTCCACGAGGAGTTTGCCCGGCGGGGGGTGGAGGTGCTGGACGCCACCTGCCCCAACGTGACCCACATCCATAAAATTGTAGCGGAGGCAGAAAATCGGGGCCGGCAGCCTGTGATTGTGGGAACCCCCGACCATCCCGAGGTGCTGGCCATCGCGGGATGGTGCAGGGCTCCGGTAGTGGTTTCCGGGGAAAAAGATTTGGAAAAATGGCTGGAAAGTGGGGAAAACCGCAACAATCTGCCCCTCACGTTTGTTTCCCAAACTACCTCCACCAAGAAAATTTGGGATAATTGCGTGAAAAAAGCAAAAAAACTATGTACAAACGCGGAATTTTTTGATACAATATGCGGAGCGACGTCCAAACGCCAGGAGGAGGCCCGCCAGCTGGCCGCCCAATGCGGTCTGATGGTGGTAGTGGGCGACAGGCAGAGCTCTAATACCAGGCGGCTGGCGGAGATCTGTCGGGAGTCCTGTCCCCACGTCCGTTTGATTGAACGGGCGAAGGACCTGGACCTGAGTCAACTGCCCCAAGTGGATATGGTCGGCATCACGGCGGGCGCATCGACGCCCGCGTGGATAATAAAGGAGGTCATTGACAAAATGAGCGAAGAAATCTTAGAGATGGACAAATCCTTCCAGGAGATGCTGGAGGAGTCCTTCAAAATTTTGAATAATGGAGATAAGGTTACCGGCACCGTTGTGGCCATCACGCCCACCGAAGTCCAGGTGGAGCTGGGCATCAAGTACCCTGGCTACATTGCCCTCACCGAGCTGAGCGACGACCCCACCGTAAAGGTGGAGGACATCGTGAAGGTGGGCGACGAGATCGAGTCTATCGTCATGCAGGTCAGCGACCGGGACTGCCTGGTGAAGCTGTCCAAGCGCCGCCTGGACATCAACAAGGGCTGGGAGGAGATTGAGGCCGCCCGGGAGAACGAGACCGTGGTCGAGGGCTTCGTCACCGAGGACAACAAGGGCGGCGTGGTGGTCTCCGTCAAGGGCGTGCGGGTGTTCGTCCCCGCCTCCCAGACCGGTCTGCCCCGGGAGACTCCCATGAGCGCGCTGCTCAAGCAGAAGGTCCGTCTGGTCATCACTGAGGTGAACCGCGCCCGCCGCCGGGTCGTCGGTTCCATCAGCCGCGTCACCCGCGCCGAGCGGGCCGCCGCCGCCGAGAAGGTCTGGGCCGAGATCGAGGACGGCAAGCGCTACACCGGCACCGTGAAGTCCCTCACCTCCTACGGCGCTTTCGTGGACATCGGCGGTGTGGACGGCATGGTCCACATCTCCGAGCTGTCCTGGAGCCGCATCAAGCACCCCTCCGAGGTGGTCAAGGTGGGCGACACCGTAGACGTGTACGTCATCTCCGCCGACAAGGAGAAGAAGAAGATTTCCCTGGGCATGAAGGACCACAGCCAGGACCCCTGGACCGTGTTCACCACCACCTATCAGGTGGGCGACACCGCCAACGTGCGTATCGTCAAGCTGATGACCTTCGGCGCCTTTGCCGAGGTGGTGCCCGGCGTGGACGGCCTGATTCACATCTCCCAGCTGGCGGACCACCGGGTGGAGAAGCCCGGCGACGTGGTGGCCGAGGGCGACAAGGTGGATGTGAAGATCACCGACGTGGACATGGAGAACAAGAAGATTTCCCTGTCCATCCGCGCCCTGCTGGAGCCCTCCTATGAGGAGGCTGGGGACGAGGACGCCCCTGTCGAGGAGTAATTTGATTCAAAAGGGACCCGGCCGCAAAAGCGGCCGGGTCCCCTTCATTCTGTCAAATATATACAATGTAAAAGGGAGCTTGCCCTGCATGAGGGCGGAGTTTTTGTGCTTGTTGGAGGAAAAAATGAAAATCGACAAGAAAATTTTGGAAACTTTCGGTTTTTCCCTTGCAAAAATAGGATAAAATTGTTATAATACAGATAGTTTAAACTGGATCGAACTGGAAAAGGCCGAACGTCGGATGAGAGAAAGTGAGGTAGCAGGTGTACCAGATCGGGGATAAGGTGGTTCACCCCATGTATGGGGCGGGCGTGGTGGAGAGCATTGTCCAGAAGACGGTGGACAGCGTGGTGCGGGATTATTACATCCTTCAGCTGCCCAACCGGTCCATGGTGGTGATGGTCCCCACGGAGAACTGCGAGGAGATCGGTGTGCGTCCGGTGGTGGACGAAGCGCAGGCCGACCGTGTGCTGGCCGCCATCCCCGAGATCCAGGTGGAGATGACGGCGAACTGGAACCACCGCTATCGGGAAAATATGGAGCGGATGAAAAGCGGCGACCTGTTTGAGGTGGCCCGGGTCATCAAGGGCCTGACCATCCGGGACCAGAAGCGGGGGCTGTCCACCGGGGAGCGGAAGATGCTCCACTCCGCCAGGCAGATTCTCATTTCCGAGATCGTGCTGTCCAAAAGCGTCAGCTACGAGTCGGTGGAGGAGGAGCTGAACACCGCACTGGCATGAGTGCTTCAAGAATCAGGGCGGCTTTTTTGTTCCGAATGGGAATGAAAAGGCCGCCATATTTTGTATACTGAGAAAGGGAGCGGAAAGCATGAGCGGGATGTACCACTGTCCGGAATGCGGCCGGGAGCTGCGCTACAAGGGGCTGTGCTGGAGCTGCAAGGCGGAGCAGGAGCGCCGGGAGGTAATGGCCTGGACGCCGGAACAGATTCAGGAGAAGCTGAACGGTCTGATTCAGCATGTGGAACGGCTGGAGGAGAACTCTTGGGACGGGGATTTTTTGAATCTGCTGCACTGTCATGGGATTTGCTCCCCGGAGCTGGCCAGGGCCGCCCTGAAGGCGGAGATTTATGATCCGGCGGAGCTGTATTACCGCGCCCCGGAGGATGTGCGGGACGGACTGATCCAGGCCCTGCTGGAGACGGAGGACCCCGGGGAGGCGGGAAATCTGCTGTGCTGTCTGGCCATGCAGGGGGACAGTCGGGTTTTGGAGGTCTTCCGGGAGCTGGAGGAGCACCCCCGTCCCTGGCGGAAAAAGCTGTATGTGGACCCCTCGGTCTACGCCCATACCGGCGGCTGGACCTTCGACAAGGCGGGAAACCGGCGGCAGCTCAACTTTGACACCTGCTACCCCCTCATCAAGGGGGACCGGAGCAGAGACAAGGCCGCCCAGGTCTTCCGCCCCAGGGAGGACCGCTGTCCCCACTGCAAGGGAAGGGTGGTGGACATTCTGACCCTGGACGGCCGGGATGCGCGGCTGAGCTTCCTGGGACTGGACGGCATCATCACTGCTACCTGCTGCCCCAACTGCGTCCCCTGGGAGGAGCCGGCCTACTCCCGCTTTACCTTGGACGGCGGAAGTGAAGCGGTATTCCCCTATTCCTACGGAGCGGGAGAGGAGGACGAGGGTGACTGGGGCATGGAGGAGTATGCCGACAACCCCTATGTCCTGGGGATGGAGCCTGTCCCCCTGTTCTATGGGGCGGAGTTTGACGACACCTGTACCGTGGGCGGGTTTCCCTTCTGGATTCAGGACGCCCAGTATTACCCCTGCCCCGACTGCGGGAAGACCATGAAGTACCTGGCCCAGGTCAAGTGGGGAGCGCTGGACTTTATGGAGGGCACCCTGTACATTGAGATTTGCCCCCACTGCCGGGTGGTCTCCATGCACCACCAGCAGACCTGAGGAGGAGCCCATGAACGTCTACCACACCCCTCAGTATCAGAAGTTCCGCCAGGAGCACGCCTTTCTCTTTTCAGAGGACTGCCTCTGCCAGCGCCCTGGGAAGGAGCCGGAGCTCCCCCAGGGCTGGACGGTGCGCACAAGCCGTTACCAGGGGGGCGTCTGCCGCGCCGCCCGGCACCAGCTGCTGGACAGCGGGGGCCAGGTGGTGTATACTTGGGACAATTTCAACGACGACGGGGAGTTTTACCGGCTCTTTCCCCACGCCAACGGAAACCACTATCTGCTCTTCCGGGAGGACCTGTACGGCTACAGCGTCTTAGAGGTGGAAACCGGGCGGACCATGCACTACATCCCGGAAAAGTCCTGGCCGCTGGACGGTCGGCAGGGGAAGGAGACCTTCATCTGGACCAACGTGGCCTATGACGCGGCCACCAGCCTGCTGGCCGTTTGGGGGTGCTACTGGGCCTGTCCCAACGGGACGTTGCTGCTGGACTTTAGTGACCCTCTGGAGGAGCAGGACTGGAAGCGGTGGCTGGATGTTCAGGATGTGGTGGACCCGGACCTGGATATTTATGATGATATCGATCTGGAGCGGTTTGGAGAGGACGGCCTGATCTATTTCAGGACCTCCAGTGCGGAAGATGGGGCGCGGGGGGAATTGACCCTTCCAACAGAACAGGTGTTGGATCTGGTCCGGGCCAAAAAATTGACATACAAGGAGTGAGAATAATGGGTCTGCTGTCTCTGTTTAAGAAGAAAAAGGAGGAGGAGCCGAAATGCTCAGCGGTGATCGTATCCGCGGGGCTGGCCCGGCGGATGGGGGGCATTGACAAGGTGCTGGCCCCCCTGGGGGAGCTGCCTGTACTGGTCCATACCCTCTACGCCTTTCAGGACTGCCCGGTGATTGACGAGATCGTTGTAGTGGCCCGGGAGGACCTGGTGGTGGATGTGGGCCGGCTGTGCAGGGAGTTCAACCTGGACAAGGTGCGCAAGGTGATTGTGGGCGGACAGGAGCGCATCCACTCGGTTCAGGCCGGGCTGAGGGAGGTGGACCCCGAGGCCGACCTGATCGCCATCCACGACGGGGCCCGCCCCCTGGTGCCCCAGGAGATCATCCGGGACACAGTGGCCCGGGCCGCCCTCACCGGGGCGGCCGCCCCGGCCATCCCCCTCACCGACACCGTCAAGCGCACCGAGGACGGCCTGGTGGTGGAGACGGTGGACCGCTCCTCCCTGTGGGCGGTGCAGACCCCCCAGGTCTTTGAGGCCGGCCTTATCAAAGGAGCCATCCAGAAGGCTATGGAGGACGGCGAGCTGCTCACCGACGACTGCGGCGCGGTGGAGCGGCTGGGCATGAAGGTGACTCTCACCAGCGGCAGCCGGGAGAACATCAAGATTACCACCCCCCTGGACCTGATTCTGGGGGAGGCCATCCTTCAGGCCAGAGTGGAGGAGGGGGAGTGGCGATGCAGGGAGTGAGAATCGGCCACGGCTACGATGTCCACCGCCTTGTGGAGGGGCGGCGGCTGATTTTAGGCGGGGTGGATGTTCCCTGGGAGCGGGGCCTGCTGGGCCACTCCGACGCCGACGTCCTCACCCATGCGGTGATGGACGCCCTGCTGGGCGCGGCGGGCCTGGGGGATATTGGAAGGCACTTCCCTGACACCGACCCCGCCTACGCCGGAGCGGACAGCCTGAAGCTGCTGGCCCATGTGGTGGCGCTGCTGAGGGAGCGGGGGTTTACCGTGGGCAACGTGGACGCCACCGTCCTGGCCCAGCGGCCCAAGCTGGCCCCCCACATCCCGCAAATGCGGGACAACCTGGCCCGGACCATGGAGGTGGGCCCTGAGCAGGTCAACGTGAAGGCCACCACCGAGGAGGGGTTGGGCTTTACCGGCTCCGGCGAGGGCATGGCTGCCCATGCGGTGGCGCTGATTGAGAAGGTATGAGCAAAGCCCGGTGCGTAAGCACCGGGCTTTTGTGTCCTGTAACCGCTGGCATTCCTCTTACTTTCGTTTGAGCGCTTTCTTCGCTCAAAAATGTCCTCCAGCGTACCTTCCCAAACCCACGCCCAACGCCCTCCCAACAGGGCTTGTCCGGTGACGAAGAAGGCGCCTGCTCTCAATTTACGCAGGGACAAAATTGGAATGGTTTTGGGTAGGGCGAACACAAAGAGTTATGCAATTCTTTTCCATGTGGTTGATATAGCCGCAAATCAACTCCGCCGTTTTTTCCGGCCCGATAGAACTGTCCACACTCAATTCATATTGGTGGGGATCGCCCCATATATGACCGGAAATGTTCTTGTAGTAGGTTCCTCTGGCGCTGTCAGAACGGGCAATGCTTTTTTTGCCCTCTTGCTCCATATCGCCGTACATCTCCATGACCTTTTTCATGCGGTAAGGCTTGGGTGCGTGGATAAAAATACGCACCACGTTCTCCCGGTTCCGAAGCACATAATCCGCTGCCCGGCCCACAATGACACAAGACCCCATGTCCGCAATTATATTGATCGCTTTATCCTGTGCAATCACCGCCTGCTGGACGGCGCTGGTGCTGAGATACAGTTCCCGCATGACAGCGTTTTCATCCGAGTTGATGCCGGAGATAAACTCCCTTGCAAGCCCGCTTTCCTGAGCGGCCAGCGCGGTCATTTCCTTGTAATAGCAGGGAATCCCCAGCTTCTCCGCCACCAGCTGGCCGATGCGCTTTCCAGCAGTACCGTGTTCACGGGCAATGGTGACGATCACGCCGGGGCGGGAGCGTTGCAGGATAGGCCGCTCCGCTCCAGGCTGGACATCCTCTGCCTTTAGCTGATTCCACAGGCGGAGCATTACGACTGCCGTCACTGCAATAGCCAAAATATCGGCAATGGGTGCAGCCCAGAACACGCCGGTAACGCCCCCCAATATAGGTACTGTAATAGAAAACAGGATCAGCAGCGCATCGCGCAGGATAGACAGGGGCGCAGCGGCCTTGGCGTGGCCAATGGATTGCAGAAAAATCGCACAGACTTTCTGAACGCAGGTGAAGAGAATGAGGGACAGATAGATCCGCAGGCACTGTACCGCAAACTGCGTATAAAGCTCTCCGTCCGCACCGAACATCCGGATAAAGACCAACGGGAATGCCTCGAACAAGATGGTACAGATCAGACAGACGATCACCGTCCATTTGATCATCAACACCAGCAGTTCCCGCACCCGCCCGAATTTTTTTGCGCCATAGTTGTACCCGACAATGGGCTGTGCGCCGGCGGCGATCCCAATGGCGATGTTCAGCACGATTTGAAACAGTTTCAAAATCACCACAAAGGCCCCCAGGGGAATGTCCGGGCGGTAGGGAGAAAGCGCGCCGTACTTCACCAGCAGGATATTGTTGACGATGGTGACGATCACGATGGACAGCTGCGTCAGAAAGCTGGACGCGCCCAGTGCCATGACCTGCTTCAGCAGCCTCCAGTCCAGCCGGAAGCTGCTGAGGGATATGCGGAAAGACCGGCTTCTGGTCAGATAGGCCGCACAGATGCAGAAGCTGACAAACTGTCCCAGGATGGTGGCATAGGCCGCGCCCTTGATGCCCATGTCCAGTGCGAAAATGGCCACCGGGTCGCCGATTATATTCAGTACTGCACCCGCCAGCATGGCTCCCATGGCGTACTTGGGACTGCCATCCGCACGGATAATGGAGGCCATCGTATTCTGTGCAAGGGCCAGAGGTATCATCGTATAAATGATGAATCCATAGTCGTGGGCCAGCGCCAGATTTGCGTCAGTCGCGCCAATCAGCCGAAGGAGGCCGTCTCCCCAGATGTAGCTGATGAGAATGAGCGCCGCACCGCCCAAAAAGGAGCAGAGGATGCTGTTGCCCACGCTGCGGTGAATGTGTTCGGTTTCGTTTTTCCCCAGGGATACGCTGAGAGCCGCCGCCGCGCCGTCGCCGAAGAACAGCGAAATGCCCCAGCCGATGACGGTGACCGGGAAGATCACACCTGTGGCGGCATTGCCCAGGTAGCCCACGCCGTTGCCCACAAAAATCTGGTCAACGATGTTATACAGACAGGAAATAATGAGAGAAAAAATACAGGGGACTGCGAATTTCAGCAGCAGTTTTCCGGGCTTCTCCGTACCCAGATAGATCGGTGATTCCATAATGGTTCCTCCTTCAACGGTTTGCGGACAGAGAAAGGCACACGCATCAGCGTGTGCCTATGGGCGCAGAAAGACACACACCGAGCATTACTGTGCCGTGATCAGGCTTACGTGCAATGCACTGCGTGTGTCGTTGAATGTCCGTATTGAATTGACAGGTTCAGTTTAGCAAAACAGAGAGAAAAAAGCAAAGGGCATTTTTCACAAAATTGACTCCACTTCTATCGGATCAATTCCTCTGCCAGCGGCAATATTTCGGGGGCCAGCTTAGCCTGCTGCCGTTTCGTTACACACTGATAGCGGATATGCGGCGCAGATACCAACGATCCCGACAACGCCAATGATGATGCCGGGGATAAACAGCGTGTCGCTCCACACCACTGTAAAAATGCCGTTAAATCAGTCGTCCAGCATCCGGTAGCCGATGCCCAGCTCGGTGTGGATATATTTGGGCTCGGAGGGATTTTCCTTCAGCTTCCGGCGGATGTTGGCCATATTCACCCGCAGAATCTGGTTGCTGCCGCTGCCGCCGTAGGGGCCCCAGATGTGCTCCAGGATGAAGTCGTAGGTGAGCACCTTTCCGGCGTGGATGGCCAGCAGTTCGATGATTTTGAACTCATTCTGGGTGAAATGAATCTCCTCCCCGGCCAGCAGCACCTGGTGGCGGGCCAGGTCGATGGTCAGGTCCTTGATCTGATAGGAGTCCCGCTGGATGCCCTGGCTCAGCTTCAGCCGCTCGGCCCGGCGGAGGGTGGACCGGATGCGGGCCAGCAGCTCCGATACGCCGAAGGGCTTGACCACATAGTCGTCTGCCCCCATATCCAGCGCCCGAACCTTTTCCGCCTCCCGGTCCCGGGCGGAGATGATAATAATGGGCACCTCCCGGGGCAGGCCCCGGAGCTGGGCCAGGATCTCCAGGCCGTCTATGTCGGGCAGTCCCAGGTCCAGCAGCACCAGATCGGGGCCGTGGGAGAAGAACAGGGACAGGCCTTCCTTGCCGGTGTAGGCGGGGATGGTGCGGTAGTCGTTGGCGCTCAGGGCCCGGCTGATGAAGTTGCTGATGGCCCGCTCGTCCTCGATGATAAGAATGGTCTGTTTTTCGTTCATAACTGACATCTCCGTGTAATATTGCATGGGGCGGGCTCTGGCCCGCCGCTGCGATGTTCAGGCCGTGGGCAGGCCGAAGCGGAACACCGCCCCGCCGTCTATGTGGTTCTCGGCGGTGAAAAAACCGCCGTGGGCCTTGATGATGTTCTGGCACACCGACAGGCCGATACCCATGCCCCGGGTAGAGTCGCCCGACAGGGAGCGGGGCATGGGACGGCCGGCCTTTACGGCGTGGTACACCTCCGGAGACAGCCCCCGGCCCCGGTCCCGCACCTCCACCACCGCCCAGTCCTCCTGACGGTACAGCCGCAGGGTGATGTGCTCCGGATCGCCCGAGTGTCGGATGGCGTTCTCCAGCAGGTTGACAATTACCTGCTTGACCAGCAGCGGGTCCATGGGCAGATACAGAATGTCCTCCGACAGGTCCAGCTCTACCCGGCAGTCGGGAAAGCGCCGGCGGGTGGTGAGAAGGGCGTCCCCCGCCACCTCCTCCAGCATCTCCTCCTGCATTTTCAGGGGCATGGTGCCGTCCTGCACCCGGGTGACCGACAGCAGGTTTTCCACCATGACGATGAGGCTGTCGGCGTCCTGCTTGATATCCGAGAGCATGGCCAGATTTTTGGAGGATACCTCTGGGGTCTCCAGCAGTACCGAGACTGTCCCCGAGATGGAGGTGAGAGGGGTGCGCAGGTCGTGGGACACCGCCCGCAGGATGTTCTCCCGGATGGCGACCCGCTCCGACTCCAGCTGAATGGCCGCCTTCTCGGCATTGAGCCGCTCATTCTGCTCGTAAAGGGCTTTGGCCTTCTTCTCCCGCCGGACCGCCTCGGTGGCCTGTTTCTTCACCCGGGCGGTGAGGGCGCACACCATGCAGGAGACGGCCACCATGGACAGCATGGCTACCGGGTAGCCGGTGCGGCTGAGGGAGAAGGCTTCGTAGGGCTCCATAAAGTAAATGTTGATCCACAGCGCCCCGATGATGGAGGCGGCAATGCCATAGGCGTAGCCCGAGGTGAGCAGGGAGATCATGGACACCGCCAGAACAAAGACCAGGGCGGAGTTGTTCTCCCCGCCGGTGTGGGTAATCAGGATGCTGCTGGCATAGTAGGCGGCGCACAGAAACAGGGCCATGATCCCCAGGTTTCGGGGAACGGCCGGAATGCGGTGGCTCTGCACGTCCACCCAGTGGTACAGGTCTTTCAGCGGTTGGAAGGAAATCATGGCCCCTGTCCTCTCGTCGGGTGTATTTATGGTAATTATACCAAAAATCCCGGCAAAGGTAAAGCCCAGGGCGGGGAGATGGCAAATCTTAACGGGGTCGAAACGTGTTGCGGCCGCCGGAGGGCACAAAATACCGGCACAGCAGAGGTCTGCCGTGCCGGTTTCCAAACAGGCGGTCAGGAGAGGAGCCAGCGGTAATCCTGACGGCCGTCTATAATGTATTCTACAAAAACCGTGTCGCCCTCCACGAGATAGAAAACCAGATACCAGTTTGGAGCAAACAGCTTGCGGAATGGGCCTGTGCCGTCTAAAAAAGGAACCGTTCCGGCATTTTGGCCAGACTCCGTATTTCTCCCATCAGCTTCCTTTGAAGTGCCCTCGCCGTTTTTGGTCAGGTAGACGGGCTCGCCGATGGAGCGGCACAGCTCGGCAATCTCGTTGTAGTTCTGCCGGATGGCGGCGCTGGGCTTAATGTTCATGACAAGTCCCCCTTGGATAACAAAATTATAATTATATTATATACTTATTCTGCTACGTCCGCAAGGGAATTTTTCACGGCGGAAATCTGGCAGTGCGGTGAGGTCTTGTACAGCGGCAAAATGCGTGGTATAATAAACCATTACGGTCCCGAAGGGGCCGAACATAAAAAAAGAGAGGTTTATCCGCCATGACCTATCAGGAAGAATTTATTACCTTTATGGTGCGCTCCGGCGTGCTCACCTTCGGGGACTTTACCACCAAGTCGGGACGGAAGACCCCCTATTTCGTCAACACAGGCAATTATAAGACCGGGGCGCAGGCCGCGCGCCTGGGGGACTACTACGCCGCCTGCATCCAGGAGCACCTGCCCGACGGGATCGACTGCCTGTTTGGCCCGGCCTACAAGGGCATCCCGCTGGCCGTCTCCGCCGCCGCCTCCCTGTACCGCAATTACGGCCGGGACCTGCCCTACTGCTTCAACCGCAAGGAGGCCAAGGACCACGGCGAGGGGGGCTCCATGGTGGGCTATAAGCCCCAGGATGGGGACCGGGTGGCCATTATCGAGGACGTAGTCACCGCCGGCACCGCCGTGCGGGAGAGCATCGAGCTGTTTAAGCACGTGGCAGACGTAAATATGAAGGCCCTTTTCGTCTCGGTGGACCGGATGGAGCGGGGCACCCGGGACTGCTCCACCCTGGACGAGCTGCGCCAGGACTACGGCATCCAGGTGTTCCCCATCGTCACCGTGCGGGACGTGATCGCCTTCCTCCACAACAACCCGGTGGACGGCAGGGTGTATATCGACGACGGGATGAAGGCCCGGATGGAGGACTACCTAGCCGAATACGGGGCGAAGGGATGAACTTTATCGACTGTGCCCTGGCCCAGGGCCGGCGGTTGAGCGATGACGATTTTCTCCAGGCCATGGCGGACATCTACAAAGAGCCCCAGGTCTGGCAGGAGCTGGACCGATACCCTCCGTACATCCGGGATGTGATTTACGTCATTGACTACGACACCGAGGTGCAGATGGAAGGGCTGGACGCCTGCGCGGTCAGCCCCCGTGTGGAACAGTATATACAGGCCCTGCTGAACTGCGGGGCGGTCTCTGAGGCGGAGCTTTTAAAGCGGGCGAAGAAGCTGACAGACAGCGATTCAGATTATGAGGATGAGGCGGTTGACGCCGAGATGGAGAAACTGTACCGTCAGATTGCCCTCAACCAGAATTATGAGGAATTTTGGGACCTGGTGCGGGGGTATATCGGGAGGGAACGGAAATGACCGAGCTGACAGGCCACCCTGTCTACCGGCTGCTGGAGACAAAATATGACGAGTGTCAGCTGGACATTGTGGTCCTCCAGCCCGATGGGCCCTATGAGGGGGAGGTTACCCACCGGCGGGCGGTGGTGGAGGCCTTCGCCCTCTTAAACAGGCGGGAGCGAATCGCCAACAACTTTACCGCCAGCGGCTTCCAGGTGTGGGTGGAGCAGGAGAAGATGGAGGCCCGCCCCATTACCTGGGAGGAGCTGACCTGGCTGCCCCCCAATTTCCCCAGAACATGCAAGGAGAAAAAGCGGCAGGTGCGGGAGCTGAGACAGCAGGGAAAACAGTATTGTGAACGCTGGGACGTGCTGTCTCTGGGATACGCCTTCTTGGCCCCGCCCTATGGGCTTGACGCCTGGGGGGAGGATTTTGACAAGCTGTGCCAGGTCCTCTTTCCCAACCGGGACGCTTTGGAGATTTTAAGCTGGAACGATACCTGGTCCAACTACTTTGACGACGGGAACGAGTGGTGGGGAACAGCCTGCTGGTCGGTATACGACCGGGCGGCGGGCGTCTTTGTGGTGATTGGCGCGTCCCTGACCGACTGATATTTGATAGGAGGAGCTGAGCGGCCATGGCAGAGAAAAAGAAGGCCATTCACACCGGACACCGGGGGCGGGTGAAGGAGGAATTTCTCGCCCGGGGGATTGAGGGCTGGACCGACCACCGGGTGCTGGAGCTGGTACTGTTTTTTGCCATCCCCCAGGGGGATGTAAACCCGCTGGCCCACGAGCTCATTGATCGGTTCGGCTCCCTGTCCGGCGTGCTGGACGCCCTGCCGGAGGAGCTGATGAAGGTGAAGGGGATGGGTGAGCATTCGTCCACCATGCTCAAGCTGTTCCCTGCGGTGCTGGGCCGCTATCTGGAGGGCCGCACCGGCCCGGGGCAGCTGATCCACACCACCGCCGAGGCCGGTCACGTTCTGGCCCCCTACCTCTACGGCTCCCGGAACGAGATGGTCTATGTGCTGTGCCTGGACAGCAAGGAGAAGCTGCTGGGAGTCCGGCGAATTTCAGAGGGCAACAACAGCAATTCCGATGTGACCATCCGCCGGGTGGCGGAGGAGTGCATGGCCCTGCGGGCCTCCTACTGTTATCTGGCCCACAACCACGTCAGCGGCGTGGCCCTGCCCTCCCCGGAGGATATGAACACCACCGGCGTGGTCCGGGCCGCCCTGGAACCCCTGGGGGTGGGGCTGCTGGATCATCTGATCTTTGTAGACGGCGACCTGGTGTCAGTCCGGGAGACCGCCGCCGCCGGAAGGGGCGGCTTCCACATGGTCTATCCGGGGCAGTGGTGACGGATGTTTTAGCACTCCTGTCCGGCGTTTGTGAACGAAATGTAAATCCTTTCAAATCAACCCCTATTTTTTTTAATTTGGGGGTTGATTTTTTTGCCGGGAGCGGTTATTATCTTAGATGAAGTTAGCACTCGGGAGAATTAAGTGCTAACCCCGAATTTGTTGATCCTAAAAAATTAAGTCATATAAGGAGGAACCCATTATGAAACTCAAACCCCTGGCTGACCGCGTCATTGTGAAACTGGTGGAGGCAGAGGAGACCACCAAGGGCGGCATCATCCTCACCGGCGCCGCCAAAGAGAAGCCCGAGGTGGCCGAAGTGATCGCCGTCGGCCCCGGCGGCACGGTGGACGGCAAGGAGGTCGTCATGACCGTGAAGGTGGGCGACAAGGTCATCACCAGCAAGTATTCCGGCACCCAGGTCAAGCTGGACGGCGAGGAGGTTACCATCGTCCGTCAGAACGACATCCTGGCGATTGTGGAGTAAAAAAAGCCTCCCTCTTTGAGGGAGGTGGCATTCGCGAAGCGAATGACGGAAGGAGTCCGTCAACGGGAAACTCCCTCAGTCAGCCCGTTGGGCTGACAGCTCCCTCAGAGAGGGAGCCTTATAAAATGAATTTTTGGAGGTAATGCTTTATGGCTAAAATTATTTGCTACGGCGAGGAGGCCCGCAAGGCGCTGGAGAAGGGCGTCAACCAGCTGGCCGACACTGTGAAGATCACCCTGGGCCCCAAGGGCCGCAACGTGGTGCTGGACAAGAAGTTTGGCGCGCCCCTCATCACCAACGACGGCGTGACCATCGCTAAGGAGATCGAGCTGGAGGACCCCTTTGAGAACATGGGCGCTCAGCTGGTGAAGGAGGTCTCCACCAAGACCAACGACGTGGCCGGCGACGGCACCACCACCGCCACCCTGCTGGCCCAGGCCATCGTGGGCGAGGGCCTGAAGAACCTGGCCGCCGGGGCCAACCCCATGGTCATGAAGAAGGGCATCGCCAAGGCCGCCGCCGCCGCCATCGAGGCCATGAAGGCCAACAGCCAGAAGGTCAACGGCTCCGACGATATCGCCCGGGTGGGCACCGTCTCCTCCGGCGACGAGACCATCGGCAAGCTCATCGCCGAGGCCATGGAGAAGGTGGGCCACGACGGTGTCATCACCATCGAGGAGTCCAAGACCGCCGAGACCTCCTCTGAGGTCGTGGAGGGCATGGAGTTCGACCGGGGCTATATCACCCCCTATATGGTCACCGACACCGAGAAGATGGTGGCTGAGCTGGACGACGCCCTCATCCTCATCACTGACAAGAAGATCTCCAACATCCAGGAGCTGCTGCCCATTCTGGAGCAGGTGGTCCAGTCCGGCAAGAAGCTGCTCATCATCGCTGAGGACGTGGAGGGCGACGCCCTGTCCACTCTGATTGTCAACCGGCTCCGCGGCACTCTGAACGTGGTGTGCGTCAAGGCCCCCGGCTTCGGAGACCGCCGCAAGGAGATGCTCCAGGATATCGCCATCCTCACCGGCGGCGAGGTGATTTCCGCCGACGTGGGCCTGGAGCTGAAGGAGGCTCAGATGAACATGCTGGGCTCCGCCCGCCAGGTGAAGATCACCAAGGAGAACACCACCATCGTCAACGGCGCCGGCTCCTCCGAGGACATCAAGGCCCGCATCGGCCAGATCAAGAGCCAGATCGAGGTCACCACCTCTGACTACGACAAGGAGAAGCTCCAGGAGCGGCTGGCCAAGCTGGCCGGCGGTGTGGCCGTCATCAAGGTGGGCGCCGCCACCGAGGTGGAGATGAAGGAGAAGAAGCTGCGCATCGAGGACGCCCTGAACGCCACCCGCGCCGCTGTGGAAGAGGGCATCGTGGCCGGCGGCGGTACCGCCTACCTGAACGCCATCCCCGCCGTGGAGAAGCTGCTGGCCGAGACCGAGGGCGACGAGAAGACCGGTGTGCAGATCATCGCCCGGGCCCTCACCGCCCCCGTGAAGCAGATTGCCGCCAACGCCGGCATCGACGGCGCGGTGGTGCTGTCCAAGATCCAGGAGTCCGGCAAGGTGGGCTACGGCTTCGACGCCTACAAGGAGGAGTACTGTGACATGATCCCCGCCGGGATTGTGGACCCCACCAAGGTGACCCGTTCCGCTCTGGAGAACGCTGCCTCCATCGCCTCCGTCCTGCTGACCACCGAGTCCCTGGTGGCCGACAAGCCCCAGCCCCCCGCCCCCGCTGCTCCCGCCCCCGACATGGGCGGCATGTACTAAGCCATAAGCAAGCCCGGAGCTTACGCTCCGGGCTTTTTAATTTAAGCGGCGGTCGAGGCCAGTTCTTCGCGGGCCTCCCGCTCGTTGTCAGCGGAGAAGCAAAAGCGCCCCGCCCAGTCGTAGACCTCGACATGTCCTCTCACCCATACAATACTGTAATCCATAGCGTTTTGCTCCTTTCCTGTATTGTAGCCTCAGTATACAGGGTGGATAGTCCCATAAAACGGACTTTTCTTTTCCGGTTGCGTATTTTATAATTCGGAGGTATAATCAGGTCAAGGGGGGCGAGAAAAATGGTAGAAATGATCGGATACCTGGGCTCTATCCTGGTGGTCGTCTCTATGCTGATGTCGTCCGTGGTCAGGCTGCGGATCATCAACACCATAGGCAGTGGAATTTTCGCGGCCTATGCCCTGATGATCCATTCCTACCCAACGGCGCTGATGAACGCCTGTCTGGTGGGCATCAACGTCTATAATCTGGTGCGGCTGAGGCAGGCGGACAGAAGCTATGACCTGACGGAGGCGGCTCCGGGGGACAGGCTGCTGGGCTACCTGCTGAGCCATTACCGGGAGGACATCCTGACCTATTTCCCCGGGTTCACCGGGGCGGGAGAGGGGGACCGGGCCTATGTGGTGTTCTGTGGCGGCGACCCGGCCGGTCTGCTGCTGGGGACGGAGGTTGCTCAGGGGACGCTGAGCGTGAAACTGGATTACTCCACGCCTACTTACCGTGACTGCTCCATCGGGGCCTATCTGTATGGAAAACTCCCCACCAAAGGGGTGCAAACCCTGATCTTCGGTGAGGAGGAGTCCAAGGCCCATGCCGCCTATTTGACCCGGATGGGCTTTTCCAGGGAGAATGGCGTTTTCGTCAAGCACTTAGACTGATCCGGAAGGGGGGATTTGTTTGGACCCGATTTTTTACACCGTCCGCGCCATCAACGGCGACTATGCCGACTTGGTCGCTGACAGCGGCGGGGAGCACTCTATTACCATGTTCCTGCTCCCCGAGGGTGTCACAATAGGCAGCCGTTTGAAGCTGGAAAATTTCCAGTGGGAGCTGGCAGAAAAATAGGCGGAAGTCCAGGTTGAATTTGCCAATACTACTGTAACAAAGGAGCGTAACAGAATGGGATTGTTTGACTATGTCATTACCTTTCTTCCGATGGCCCTTGTCATCGCAGTCGTGATTGGGGTGTTTGTAAAGCGGAGCCAGTATCAGAACAAATCCAACGCCGGGGCCTTTTTCTTTGAGAACGGCAGCCTGGTGCTGAACACGGGGATTCCCTACCCCATCCCCTTTGAGGAGATCGACTGCGTAGAGCTGCACTACAGCGCCCGGGAGCTGAACAGCAAGCTGTCCTACGGGCTGGGTGTGAAGGTGATCCGGAAAAACGGCAGGAAGAAGTGGGTCTACTACAAGGGCTACCGGACGGCCAAGCTGGCCACCCCCTTTGACATGGAGGCGGCCCTGAGGGAGCGGGGCATTCGCTGTGTTATGATCGATAAATAAAAGATCCCGGCCGTAAGGCCGGGATCTTTGCTGCTTATTTGCTGCTTCTGCGCCAGATACCCATTTTTTCTGCGTCCTGGATGAGCTGCTCCCGGAACTGGGGGGCGGCAATGGAGATGATGGCCTCGGCCCGCTCCCAGGTGGACAGGCCCTTCAGGTTGATCATGCCGTGCTCGGTGACGATGTACTGCACACAGGACCGGGGATCGGTGGCGATGGAGCCGGGGGTGAGGGTGGGGACGATGCGGCTCTTGACGGAGCCGTCCTTGCCGGTGACGGTGGAGGACATGCAGATAAAGCTCTTGCCCCCCTTGGACAGGTAGGCGCCCATCACAAAGTCCAGCTGGCCGCCGGTGCCCGAGATGTGCTTCAGGCCGGCGGACTCAGCGTTGACCTGGCCGAACAGGTCCATGTCGATGGCGTTGTTGATGGAGATAAAGTTGTCCAGCTGGGCCAGCACCCGCACGTCGTTGGTGTAGTCCACCGGAGCGGCCATCACGGCGGGGTTGCGGTCCACGTAGTCGTAGAGCTTCTGGGTGCCGGCGGCGAAGGCGTAGACCTGACGGCCCTTGTCCAGGGCCTTGTTCCGCCCGGTGAGCTTGCCCGCCAGGGCCATGTCTACAAAGCCGTCCACATACATCTCGGTGTGGACGCCCAGGTCCTTCAGATCGGACTGGGCGATCATGGAGCCCACGGTGTTGGGCATGCCGCCGATACCCAGCTGGAGGCAGGCCCCGTTGGGGATCTGCTCCACAATGAGCTTGGCCACCGCCCGGTCCACGTCGGTGGGCTCGCCGCCCCCGCCCAGCTGGGCCACGGCGGGGTTGTCCCCCTCCACCACATAGTCCACGTCGGCGATGTTGATCTCGCAGCTGGTGAGGCCGTAGACCCAGGGCAGATTCTGGTTGACCTCCAGGATGATGACCTTGGCTTTGTCCAGCATGTCGGCCAGGTGGGAGGCGGCCAGGGCGTAGCTGAAATTGCCGTGGCTGTCCATGGGGGTTACCTGAATCATGGCCACGTCCACTGAGACGTTCTCCCGGTAGAACCGGGGCAGCTCGGAGTAGCGCATGGGGGCGAAGAAGCCCATCCCCTTGCCGATAATCTTCCGGTCGATGCCGGAGCAGTGCCAGGAGTTCCAGGTGAAGTGGTCGCCGGCATCATCCGCCTTGGCGATCTCGGGCATCCACATGGTGACGCCTCCCCGCACCTTCACGTCGGTGAGCTCGTCCTTCCGGGCGGCCAGGGCGCGGTCCAATGCCACGGGGTGGTTGGTGCACCAGCCGTAGTCCACCCAGTCACCCGACTTGACCGCCTTCACGGCCTGCTCGGGGGTGGTCAGCTTCTGCTGGTAAAGGGCTTGATAATCCATGATGTTTTCCTCCTGCTATTTCTTTGTAATTGCAATCTGGTCCAGTAATTCCATAATTTCCGCCTTGGTGAAGGTTTCTTTCTCGCTTTCGTTGAAAATCAGCCGCAGCTCATAGAGCATGGCTAAATCCATGCGCTTTATCTCGGATTCACTCGGCATGGGAAAACCTCCTTTCCTCCATTATCTTCCAATATCCAAATAATAGGGCTTCATCAGGCTGGCCTGCTCAGTGGAATCCTTGGGTTGGTTCTTCCGGGGCGGCTCGGGGGGCATACGGCGGGGGGGCTTGCCGGCCCCCTTCTTTTTCTGCTGCTGAGGAGGGGCCGCCTTTTTCGTGGGCTCCTGCCTGGCCTGGACGGGCTTCCGGCCCTTTTTGGCCTGCTCCGGCTTGGCCTGCCGGGCCTTCCTGGGCTCCTCCACCCTGGCCTGTTTGGGCTTTTGGGGCTCGGCCTGTTTTTTCTTCCCCTGCTTCTGGGCCTTCTCCTCCGGCTTGGGGAGGAGACTGGACAGCAGGGATCGCCGGGGGGCCAGCAGGCGGGCGGTGGCGTCCATAATGGTGTCGCTGTCCAGGGGATTGGGCCGGTGAAATTCGGTGTTGGGCATGGCGTCGCCGGTGTCCAACAGGGCGCCGGGACGTACTCCCCGCTTGGGGGCAGCGGGGGGTGCGGGCAGGTAGTCGAAGGCGTCCTCGCTCTCCTCTATCACAGGGACGGCGGGGGAGAGGGGCTCGGCGGCGGTCCCCTTCTTTTTCCGGCGGCGCTTCTTCTTGGGGGCGGCCCCCTCCGGGGCGGACGCCGCCCGGGCTGCCTCCAGTCCGGCCTGCTCCGCCGCCCGGCGGGACTCCTCGGCGGCTTTCCGGGCCTCCTCCCGCTGGCGGCGCAGCTCCCGGGCGGCCTGGCGGGCCTCCTGGTCCTCCTCGTTGATAATCTTGCCGTGTTTGTCCCGCTTGGGGGCCTCGAAGACCCGCATGGGGTAGGGGTGGTCCTCTATGAGGGGCACCTTTTTGCCGATAAGCTTCTCGATGTCCCGGAGCAGGGGCTTCTCCCCGAAGTCACAGAAGGCGATGGCCTCCCCTCCCCGGCCCGCCCGGCCGGTGCGGCCGATGCGGTGGACATAGGTCTCGGGCACCTCGGGCAGGTTGTAGTTGAACACATGGGACAGCTCCTCGATGTCCAGCCCCCGGGCGGCGATGTCGGTGGCCACCAGGCAGCGGATGCGTCCGGCCTTGAAGTCGGCCAGGGCCTGCTGCCGGGCGGTCTGGCTCTTGTTGCCGTGGATGGCGGCGGCGGAGATGCCCGCCTTGCCCAGGTCCCGGGCCACCTTGTTGGCCCCGTGCTTGGTGCGGGTGAATACCAGGGCGTTTTTCACCCGCTTGCGCTCCATAAGGTGGGCCAGCAGATTGGTTTTGTTCCCCTTGTCCACCAGATAAACGGACTGGCGGATGACCTCCACTGGGGAGGAGATGGGGTCCACCGCCACCTTCACCGGGTTTTTCAGCAGGGAGTTCACCAGGTCGGTGATCTCGGGGGGCATGGTGGCGGAGAAGAACAGGGTCTGTTTTTTGGGGGGGAGCCACTTGAGAATTTTACGCACGTCGTGGATAAAGCCCATGTCCAGCATCCGGTCGGCCTCGTCCAGCACGAAAATCTCCAGGGCATCCAGGGAGACAAAGCCCTGGTCGTGGAGGTCCATCAGGCGGCCGGGAGTGGCCACCAGGATGTCCACCCCCTTTTTCAGGGCCTCCACCTGGGGATTCTGACCCACGCCGCCAAAAATGACGGTGTGGCGCAGCTTCAGGTACTTGCCGTAGGCGGTGAAGCTCTCGCCGATCTGGATGGCAAGCTCCCGGGTGGGGGTGAGGATAAGGGCCCGAATGGGCCGCCGGGGGCCGGTTTGGGCCTCCAGACGCTGCAAAATAGGGGTGGCGAAGGCACAGGTCTTGCCGGTGCCCGTCTGGGCACAGCCCAGCACGTCCCGCCCGGTGAGGGCGGGGGGGATGGCCTTCTCCTGTATGGGAGAGGGCTTTACATAGCCCTGCTCCTCCAGGGCTCTCAGAATGGGGGCGTTCAGCCCCAGGTCTTTAAACTGCATGAAATACTTCCTTTTCCGTTTCGGGCAGATGCTGCCTGCTGTCCTGCAGGGCCGCGGCAAGCCGCGTCCCCCACACAGGCGGCGTCCGCCCGGCCCGCGCGTTTGCGCCCTGCGGGCTGGGGTGTTATTTGCCGGATGCCCGCAGCCGGTCCATGATCAGCCGGGCAGTCTGGAGCAGCTCCTGCCTCGGAGGGCAGTCCACTACCAGGTCGGCATATTTGCGGTAAAGGGGGTCCCGGAAAGCCATTACGTCGGCCAGGGTCTGGCCCGGCTCCATGGCGATGCCCCGGGTGGACAGGTTTTGGACCCGCCGCGTCAGCTCCTCCAGAGAGACCTGAAGGTAGACCACCGGCCCCAGTCCCTTTAGATGGAGGGCTGCCCCCTCCCGGCATACGGCGCTGCCCCCGGGCGCGATAACGGTGCGGCGGCAGTCCAGGCTGCGTACCGCCGCCTCCTCCGCGTCCAGAAACGCCGCCGTCCCCCGGCGGTCCAGGATCTCCTGGAGCAGGGCCCCCTCCCGCTCCTGGATGAGCAGATCCACGTCCAGAAACTGGTAGCCCAGCAGCTTGGCCAGCAGGACACCTGCGGTGCTTTTGCCGGAACCCGGCATGCCGATAAGGGTGATGTTATCCAAAACCGTTTCCAACCTTTACATACAAATTCATTTTACAGTATACCACAGACGAAGGAAAAAGAAAAGGGGGAAAAGCAAGGCGGCAGTGAAATAGAGGGGCTTTGCCCTTGCAAAACGGAGCGGTTCGGCGTATAATAGGACCCGCTCAGCGGATGGCATGGCGGAAGGAGCTTTGGAATGGTATTTATTTCCTGGAATGTAAACGGCCTGCGGGCCTGTATGAAAAAAGGGTTTTCTGACTTCTATCAGGGGTACAGGCCCGACTTCCTCTGTCTTCAGGAGACCAAGATGGAGCGGGGACAGGCGGACATCCCCCTGGGGGAGGGGATACACGAGTTCTGGAACTCGGCGGAGAAGAAAGGCTATTCCGGCACCGCCATTTTCACCCCCTGCGCTCCCATGGCGGAGGCCCTGGGCATGGATATCGACCAGCACGACCACGAGGGGCGGCTTATCACTCTGGAATATGAGAAATTTTATCTGGTGTGCTGCTACACCCCCAACGCCCAGAACGAATTGAAGCGGATCGACTATCGCATGAGCTGGGAGGACGACCTGCGGGACTACCTCGTGTCGCTGGACAGGACCAAGCCGGTGATCTACTGCGGCGACCTGAACGTGGCCCATCAGGAGATCGACCTGAAAAATCCCAAAACCAACCGGGGCAACGCCGGCTTCTCCGACCAGGAGCGGGAGAAGATGACCGCCCTGCTGGCTTCCGGCTTTACCGACACCTTCCGGTACCTCTACCCGGATCGGGAGGGGGCCTACTCCTGGTGGTCCTACCGGTTTAACGCCCGGAAGAACAACGCGGGATGGCGTATTGACTACTTCATCGTCTCCGACCGTCTGAGGGACAGGATCCTTCGTGCGGAGATTCTGGCGGACATTGAGGGCAGCGACCACTGCCCGGTGCTGCTGGAGCTGGATATTTAACAGAAAGAAGCGATTGCAATGAAATTATGTGAGTTATTTGGCAAGGGAAAAACCGTCTTCTCCTGCGAGGTCTTCCCGCCTAAGAAGGACGCCCCGGTGGACAGCATCTACAAAACCCTGGACGGCCTGAAGGACATCCGTCCCGACTTTATCAGCGTCACCTTCGGGGCGGGGGGCTCTCAGGTGAACCAGACCACCCGGGACATTGCCGCCCTCATTGAAAACCGGTACCACATCCCCGCCATGGCCCACCTCACCTGTGTGGCCGCTGGGAAGGAGGATGTGGACCGCCTGCTGGCCGACCTGAAAGCCGACGGGGTGGAAAATGTGCTGGCCCTGCGGGGGGACGTGAACCCGGACTATCCCCCCAAGACCGATTTCAAGTACGCCAGTGAGCTGGTGGCCTACATCCGGGAGCGGGGAGACTTTGGAGTGTCCGCCGCCTGCTACCCCGAGGGGCACCTGGAGAGCCCCGATCTGGTAAGCGATATCCGCCACCTGAAGGAAAAGGTGGACGCCGGGGCCCAGCATCTGGTAAGCCAGCTGTTTTTCGACAACGAGGATTTCTTCCGCTTTCTGGAGCGGGCCCGCATCGCGGGCATCAACGTGCCCATCGAGGCGGGTATCATGCCGGTGCTCAGCGCCAGGTCCATCCAGCGGATGGTGTCCATGTGCGGGGCCAGCCTGCCCGCCAAGCTCACCCGCATCCTGGCCCGGTACGGCGACCACCCCGAGGCCCTGCGGGAGGCCGGCATCGCCTACGCCATTGACCAGATTGCTGACCTCATTGCTGGAGGAGTGGAGGGCATTCATCTGTACACCATGAACAACCCCGACGTGGCCCGGCAGATCGCCGGGAGCATCTCCTCCATTCGGAAGGTATAAACTATTTAAAATCATCGGGAGCGGCAGGGTTTCTCGCCTTGCCGCTCCGGTTTTCTGTCGTAATACAACTTCGTAAAAATGTTTTCAAACACTATGCAGACAGCATACTTTACAAAGCGTTAAGAAGCTGTTATACTAAATTCAGAACGGTACCGTTCTATCCTTTTGCAATGCAAAAGGATAATGAGTGCTCAAATCATGTAGGAGGAGATAGAACATGAAAAAACTGCTTGCGCTCATACTGTCGGCGGCTCTGGCCCTCTCTCTGGTGGCCTGTGGCGGTGGCAGTGGAGCAGGGGACAACAACACGTCCAGTGAAAGCAATACGGACAAGACGGGCTGTATTGTAAGTAAAGGCTTGTTTGTTTTGGAGCCCAAAGACGGCTTTGATTTAACAAATGAAGAGAATTTATCACCACAGGAAATCTACATGATTCATGTATATGATGTTATTCCGGATTCTCGAAAAAACGGTGAAATGAGCGACATGCAATATGATTATACAGTCACTTTAAATGATGCAAATACTTATGAGTCCAGAACAATGGCAGGCGGCGCGGCACAGATCAGCTTTGTTACCAGCAGTAATTATACTGTTGCCGATGATGTGGGCACTGTTTTTGCAGGGAGTGACCCAATACGTGCAATCGCTGTTTTCAGAATCAACAGGAACGATATTAACGAAAACACCACGGTAAAATTTACGATAGAAAACTCCGGTATTTTTGATTCCTCTATGAAGTTCAGCAGCAGTGATATCCGGAAGATTGATATGCTTGATAAAATATTTGAGATTGAAGATAATCCCAGTGAATACCAGCTTGCGAGTACCATGTTTGGACGTGCAGTATCTATCCGTGGTGCAGTTGAATATTTATCTGATAATGGTGGACTTGGCAACAGTACGGCGGTTATTTTAACACTTAATGCCGTAAAATTTGCTGCAAAAATGAATCTTTCAGCCGCTTGGAACGGAGATAATAAGCTTGTGTATTATGATTATGATAGTGATACATTGCTGCTTTCTCCTGAATCATCAGGATCTTATGTGGAAAATGCAGAATTAGAGGCAGATAAACTGATCGATGCAGTAAGCAATACCTATCCTGAAATTCTTAATGCCACTACAAAGCTATTAACAGCAACGGATATTTTTATAGAGCAGCTTGAAATTTGCAGCAATCCAGATACATATACAGATGACGCATTGCAGCAGCTCAATTCTGCAATTGGGGATATTAGCTCTGCAAGAGATGAAATATATCATTTCTTTGCGAACAGCTAACCCCTGTGTATTTGGCAGCGGTATCAGGGCCATCCCGATTTAAGGGAAGGCTTTCATAGAGGAATAAAAAAGGCGGCTGGTATTAACACCACTGGCCGCCTTTTTCTGTTCATAGCTTCTGCACGAAATTTTAAGGAGTGTTTTGTCGTTATTTTCCCCTGGCTGTGTTAGAATACATCCTGTAGATTGGAGGCTGTTCCATGAAAAACAGGCAAAAGCTCTTTCTTTTGGCCGCCGCCCTCCTGCTGCTGGCAGGGGGCGGGCGGTTTTTATACAGCAGAGGCTTTTTCCAGGCATTTCCCAAAAGGCTTGAGACAGCTTGTTGTGGTTCCTCCAAGCCCCAGACTGGCCGCCTTGCGTCCAGTCGAACACGCCTGACGGCGTGGCTTTCCGCTCCCTTGTCTGATCTTTTTGTACCACATCACAAGAAAATTTTCCGTTTTCTGTGACAATTCCCCCTGCTGCTTTGAGTAATAGGTGAAAGGAGGTCTTGCGTATGGAAGCTCTGCCGCTGCGCGCGGGCGGTGAGATGGATTCGATCATAGACCGCTATCAAAACACGGTGTACGGCCTGGCCCTGGCCCGGACGGGCAATCGGGCCGACGCCGACGATGTATTTCAGGAGGTATTCCTGGCCTACTGCCAATGCGGAAAAACCTTCCGGGACGAGGAGCACCGAAAGGCCTGGCTGCTGCGCACCACCGTCAACCAGTCCCGGCGGGTGACTGCCTCCAGCTGGAGGCAAAAGACCGTCCCCCTGTCGGAGCGGGAAGACGTCCCGGTTCAGTTTCAAGAACCGGAGGAAAACGAGGTCTGGACCGCCCTGCAATCTCTGGCCGAGGATTACCGCCTGCCCATCTATCTGTTCTACTTCCAGGAGCTGTCCACCCAGGAGATCGCCAAAATTCTGGCGATACGCCCCGGAGCCGTCCGGATGCGGCTGACCCGGGGCCGGGAACAGCTCCGGGAGGCACTGAAAGGAGCGTATTTCGATGAATAAGGAACTTTTCCAGTCCATGCAGAAGCAGATGACTCCCTCCCCCGAGGCTCGGGCGGAGTTGAGCGAGAAGCTGGCCCAGCCGGTAAAGAAGCGGCCCGTCCCCTGGCGGAAATACGGGGCCGTCGCCGCCTGCGCGGCGCTGGTGGTGACCATGTGCGGCGCGGCTGTCATGAGCGACCAGGACAAATGGAACGCCTTGGTGTCCCGCTTTATGCAGGACCACCCAAACGCAGTGTATAATGGGGACAACCCACACGACAGCTGGTTTATTGTGGACCCTTCCGGCTCAAATCAGCCCCTCCACAGCTATGTGACGGTGGATGATTTGACCGGGTTCGTCCCGGAAAACGCCACCACCGCCACCGGCGGAAGCGAGGGGGGCGACCAGGACATGGGCATGACCCCCGAGGACCTGACCGCCGCCATGCTGGATGTGGGCTACACTCAGGAGGAAATTGACGAGTATCAGGCCATCGGCTACCAGATGACCTGGGCCAAGTGGTGGAAGTTCGTCCATCAGCAGGAGAACAGCGAGGGGGACGACCCCTTTAACCTGGACGACCTGAAAGTGTTCTCCCAGAAAGAGCTGTATGTCCACACCGGAGCCCTCCCTGCTCCCAACACCGGCGACCTGCCCGGCGGGGCCTATATCGGTGACGCCCCTTCCCAGGAGGAGGCGCTGAACGCCTATGAGGAGCTGATGGACCGCTTCAACGGCGTCTACCCCGACTGGTACGGCGGGGCCTATATCGACAGCTCCGGCTGGCTGGTGGTCCAGCTGGTGGAGAGCAAGGACCCGGCGGATAAAAGTCTGGAGCTCCAGGTACTGGACTGGACGGGCAGCGACCAGGTGATGTTCTCCTCCTGCAAGTACTCCCTGGCCCAGCTGAAAGAGCTGATGGACCAGCTCAACGCCCTCCCTGGCCAGGACATGAAATTCCGCGACGTGATGGCGGGCTGGGGCATCGACGAGAAGGCCAACCGCATTGAGCTGACCCTTACCCAGGTCTACGACCCCATCCTTGTCGTTCTGGCAGAGCTGGACCCCGATGACGACGCCATCTACGTCCAGGTGGGCCAGCGGGCCAGCACAGACGCTACTGTTAAAGAGGGAGAGGAGCCGGTGAGTTACGATGTTATGCCCGGCGGGGCCACCGTCCCGGATGACGAGGACCTGATTGCCGAGGAGCCCTGGTACGACGGGGCCCACTACGATGTGGAGGACCTGCCCCAGCAGAAGCTGCCCGCTTTCGGAGTGGATTCCGCCCCGGAGGAGGACAGCAACGCCTATGATCCCCAGGGCTGACAGAAAAACGCCAGCGTAAGGGCATACCTCCAGGCCTTCCCCTTTCAAAGGGGAAGGTGGCACGGCGCAGCCGTGACGGATGAGGTTGCAACCGTTAGGCGTACTGCGTACCCGCCCCGCCCCCTCATCCGCCCCAGTGTGCGCACTGGGGCACCTTCCCCCCGGAGGGTGGAAGGCTGAAAACAGAGCAGCGGCCGCCCCGAAATGGAGCGGCCGCTGTGCTGTCTATGTCAGTTGCGCTTGTTGCCCAGGAAGCGCAGCAGGTACAGGAACAGGTTAATGAAGTCCAGATAGAGCTGGAGGGCGGAGAAGATGGAGGCCTTGGCCAGCATCTCAGGGGAGACGGAATAGTAGTTGTAGTAGACCTTGATCTTCTGGGTGTCGTAGGCGGTCCAGCCCAGGAAGGTGGCGATGCCGACGAGACAGATCACCCGGTCGAACATTGCCAGCCCGGGGATGAACATGGACAGCAGCCCGAAAATAACCAGGAAAATGGTGCTGGAGAACAGAATGACCCGAAGGCTGGACAGGTCCCGCCCGGTGAGGAAGCCGTAGGCCGCCAGGGCGCCGAAGTAGACGGCGGTGAGCAGGAAGCAGAAGGCCAGGATGCCCAGATCATAGATATACAGGTAGATGGACAGGGTAAAGCCAAACAGGGCGGAGAAGGCCACAAACATGGCGATGGCGGTGCCCACCCGCATCTTCTGGATGCGGTGGCCCATGGTGAAGGCCAGCACCAGCGTGGCAATCAACACGCCCAGACTGACAGCCTGAAGGCTGCCGGAGTAGTAGAGGTAGAGGGTGGTGTTTGTCACCCAGCAGCCCACCGCCACCCCGAAGGTGACCAGCAGACCCAGCACCATCCACAGGAAGGTCTTGGCGGTGTACTGACCCAGGGTCTCGCCCTGTACGGAGGTATAGCCCCGGTCAAACTCATAGGGATCAAAGCTCATAATATGCGCTCCTTTCTTTGCGGGCGGCTTCTGTTCAGTCTGCCCGATTGAGGTTGGTTCTATTATAGCACTCCCTTGAAAAAAAGCAACTGTTTTATGGGAGGAGGCAGGAGGTCACCCTCCGAACACCTCGTTATAGAAGTTGTTTTCCACAATCATCGGGGTGGATTTCAGCTTGTAGCTCACCAGTTTCTTCATGGCGGAGACGTAATTTTCCTGCTCCTCCGCCGTCATAGTGACCCCCTCCGCCGGGGTGAACTCCTGGGTGAAGCGGTTGTAGAAGCCCCGGTCGGTCCGCCAGCAGGTGGAGGTGAAAATCACCAGCCCCTCGCTGTCAGACAGGATGTCGCTGCCCGCCAGCATACGGGAGTCGTACTCCAGCCCCAGCAGGTTGGACACGGTGGGCAGGATATCCACCTGACAGCAGGGCTTATCCACGATGACCGGCTCCTCCATGGAGGCCGACCAGAGGATAAGGGAGTTTTTATATACGTCGAAGTTGATATTTTTTTCGTTCAGGCTCTCCATGTCCTTGGAGCTGCCGAAGGTCTGGCCGGACAGCTCCTCCAGGGTGTCCACGTTGAAGTAGGGGATGTGGTCGCCGGTGGCCACGATGAGGGTCTTGTCCAGCTTGCCCGCCGCCTCCAGCTTCTGGAGCAGCAGCTCCAGGGCCCGGTCCACCTCTATGGCGGTGGCCACGTAGTTCTGGGTGGTCTCGCTGTAGGGCAGGGCCCGGACAACATCCCGGTAGGGGGCCACCACCCGGTTATCGGAGTAGGGCATGTGGCCGCTGATGGTCAGGTAGTAGACGTGGAAGGGGGTGTCGCTGTTGATATAGTCGTCCACGCTGGCCGAAATCATGTGGGTGTCCCGCTGGGGCCAGAGGAGCTTGCCGCTGTCGCTCACCTCCAGGCCCTCGAACTCGCTGAGCGTGCCCCGGGGGGAACTTTTGAGGTCTCCCACCTGGAACTGGTGCCAGTCATAGCCCAGATTGGAGTGGGACAGAGCCCGGCCGTACATCTCAGAGTTGGCGTGGTAGCCCAACACACTGTAGCCCGCCCGCTTCAGCTGCTGGGGCAGTGTCAGGTAGGCGTTGAACCCCACCGTCTGGCCGTTCTCTGTGAACCTCAACACGCCGGTGTCCTTCATGGTGATGGGGTTGCCGTTCTTGGGGTAGAGACCCAGCAGGGTCTGGCACTCGCCGTTGGAGGTGCTGGTGTAGTGGAGGGCGGTGTAGTAGTTGTTGAAGACAAAGCCCTCGTGGGTCAGCTTATACAGGGTGGGGGTGAGCTGGGGGTCGATGGCGTAGCCGGAGAAGCCCTCCAGCACCAGCTCAATGACATTGTAGCCCTCGAACATGCCGGTGTACTGGTTCTTGCGGGTGGGGGTAACGCTGTTGAAGTAGCTGGCCAGCCATTTTATATCGTCATTCTTCCCGCTCTCCGCCAGGGCGGCCAGGTCGATGTCCAGCACGTTGGGGGAGGTGTCCACCACCGGCACCGGCTCCCCGGTCTGGGAGCTGTCCCCGGTGGAGACATCGCCGCCGGAGGAGCTCCCCGGCGGGGTCAGGGTGCCGATGCCGCTGAAATCGCTGTCCAGGCTGTTTTTGGGCGGGAACAGCATGTGTTTTACGTCCAGCCGCAGCATGGTGAACATGCCCAGCTGCTCCACCTGGTCGTCCACGTTGGTGTCCACCTTATAGAGCATGGCGGGGGTGATGTCCCCCTTCCAGGGCAGGAGGGTAACGCCGATGGCCAGAATATGGCAGACCACACAGGCCCCAAGCACCAGCCCGGCAAAACGGACGTCAAACCGGTCGAAGCCCGGGAAGCTCTTGCCGAAGATACACAGCAGCACGGCGGGCAGCAGCAGGATCAGGATGATGGGGATGGAATGGATTACCGTGGAAATAATCACATCGGCGTAGTCAGTGAGCTTGTTGCCTGCCGCCACCCCCAGGGCGCTGGGGCCGTAGTAGGTTTGCAGGATGGTCTTGGCGATAATTTCCACCACGAAAATAACCGAGATAACCACCGCCAGCACCTTGGAAAGAATGCTGTTTACCTTTGGGGTCCAGGCCAGAGTGAGGGCGGAGAGGAAAAAGCCCGCCGCGAAGCTGAAAATAACATACACCGGAGCGTAGGCCAGGCTGGTCTTCATATAGATGTGCAGCACCAGCTCCAGGTAGAGCAGCAGCGCGGGGAACAGCAGCACCCGCTCCAGCGTCTGAATCAGTATTGCCGCCTCGCTGCGCCGGGAATGGCTCCGGCTGCCGCTCATCCGTCTTCCTGTATAACCCATTGGAATCAACCTCCCAATTAAACCCCTGTTTTTACCTATCTACTTTACTCATTTGTCTGTGCGCAGTCAAGGGATATTTTTTTAATTTTCCCTGAATTTTCTTGCCTTGACAACGCCCCCGATTTTGCATATAATGAACGAAACAAGGCGATGCGAAAGAGGAGTACCCGGTTTTGGGCGTTCAGAGAGGGGACGGACGGTGCAAGTCCCCGCCTGGGCCGGAGAAGGTGGCTTTCGGGCTCCGCCCCTGAACGTACAGTAGGGGGCGGCGGAACTTCCCGTTACCGAAGAAAGAGTGTCCCCGTCCGGGGAAATTCAGGTGGTACCGCGGTTATACAGCCGCCCTGAGTCTGTTGGACTCGGGGCGTTTTTTATGGGGTGACGGAATGATCGTGATTCAGACAACCATCGACCAGAAGGCCATGACCGCCCTGGCCAGAATGACCCGCAAGACGGTGCGCCGGGGCCGGAACGGTCCGGTGCGGCTGATGGCCTGGTTCGTGGTCCTGCTGGAGGCCTACCTCACAGTGATCTATGTCCGGGCCGGTCTGGGGGGCTGGCAGATGAACCTGCTGCTGGGGGGCATCATGCTGGCCTGCATCCTGGGGGAGGACTGGGTGAACGGGGCCATCGGCCTGCGGCGGACCGTCCCCGAGGAGCGGGAGGTAAACGCCGCCTTTCAGGACGACCGCTGCTACGTCTGCCGCTCCCAGGGCGGGGAGCGCTGGTGGCCCTACAGTCAGATCCGGGTGGTGGTAGAGACCAGGGACTATTTTGCCCTGCTTCTGGACCGGAAACACGGCCAGGTCTACAATAAGAAGGGCTTTTCCTGGGGCACCGAGGAGGAATTTCGGGCGCTGATTCAAAAGAAAACCGGGCTGAAAATACAGGCAGTGCGGTAAAATGAACAGGAGGAAGACAATGAACCAACACAGGGACGTCCCGGAAAAAATCGTGTTTCAGGGCACGGCGGACCAGCTGGAGGTGGCGGGGGATTTTCTGATTCTCCTCAGCTATGTGCGCAGCGTCCGCCGGGGGAGGATTATGGGGCCATTAGTCACCCTTTTCCTGGCCGGCGCGATGATACTCCAGTTCCGAAACGGAAACCCCACTATGACCATTGTGTATCTGATTCTGGCCCTCTATGTAGGCATGACTGTGATGCGCAAGACCATGGGGGGCGACCCGGCGGAGTCGGTAAGGGCCAACCGGGAGAGCCGGGCCGCGGCGGCGGCCGCCGGCAAGTACGACGGAAACCTGCCCTTTCGCATCGAGCTGGAGGGACATGAGTGCCGGGTGTACTTCGGTGATGGCGGCCAGCCCAGCCAAATCTTCGACTGCCGTAAATTCCGCTCGGCGGTGGAGTGTGACGAGATTGTCTGGCTCACCGGAAAGCGGGGGCTGGGCCTGCCCCTGCCCAAGGCTCAGCTGGTGGACGCCACCCCCGGCCAGCTGCGCCGGTGGCTGCGCCCCTACGCCGCCATCTGGAGCATGAGCCATATCCCCGATAAGCTGAAGGAATCCATCGCCCAAACGGAGGATAAGGCGGGCTAGCCCGGGCGAATCAGGGCGTTCAGCTCCCGGGCCAGCTTCAGCGACGCCTGGAACAGGTGCTCGTTTTCGATGCTGCTTTGGGCAGACAGGTTTTCCAGCAGCAGCTGCAATTCTATCTGCTGTTCCGTGCCCATGGTTTGCTGGACCTTTTTCAGCTGTAATTCCACACTGCGGGACATTTCCTCATATTCCGGGTCCTGATAGATGCTCCCCATACGTTTTTCGCACACAAAATCATACAGACACCTTGTCAAATCGTCCATAGTGACGCCTCCAATAAAATAGTCCGTTCGGTCCAATCTTCTTCTATTATAATTAGACCGTTCGGTCTTGTCAAGGGGTGAGAGCAGAAAATGCTAAAATTATCAGAACGGCTCCACAGCCTCCGAAAGGAACGAATGCTGACTCAGACAGACGCAGCAAAAGCAGCAGGCATATCCATGAAATCTTATTGCCGGTATGAATCCGGCGAGCGGGAGCCAACGGCCTCTGTCCTGGTCCGAATAGCGGACTTTTACAACGTGACAACCGATTACCTGCTGGGACGCAGTGATGAAAAAAATTAATACACGAATGATAGGAGAATGAACATGAAAAAAGAATTGCCCAAGGTCTACGAGCCCCAGGAGGCAGAGGGCCGCATTTATCAGAAGTGGGAGGAAAACGGCTGCTTCCGGGGCGTTCGCGACCCCAAGAAAAAGCCCTTCACCATCGTCATGCCGCCCCCCAATGTCACCGGCCAGCTCCACATGGGCCACGCCATGGACGACTCCCTCCAGGACATGCTCATCCGCTACAAGCGGATGCAGGGCTATGCCGCCCTGTACCTCCCCGGCACCGACCACGCGGGCATCGCCACCCAGGTGAAGGTGGAGGAGGAGCTGCGCAACAACGAGGGGCTGAGCCGCTACGACCTGGGCCGGGAGAAGTTCCTGGAGCGGGTGTGGGACTGGAAGGCCAAATACGGCGCCCGCATCGTCCAGCAGCAGAAGAAGCTGGGCATTTCCGCCGACTGGGAGCGGTCCCGCTTCACCATGGACGAGGGCCTCTCCCAGGCGGTGCGCCACGTGTTTGTCTCCCTCTATCAGAAGGACCTGATCTACAAGGGCTCCCGGATCATCAACTGGTGCCCCCACTGCGTCACCGCCCTGTCCGACGCCGAGGTGGAGTATCAGGACAAGCCCGGCCACCTGTGGCACATGCGCTACCCCCTGGCCGACGGGAGCGGCTACCTTGTTGTCGCCACCACCCGCCCCGAGACCATGATGGGCGACACCGGCGTGGCCGTCAACCCCAACGACGAGCGGTACAAGCACCTTGTGGGCAAGACCTGCATCCTGCCCCTGATGGACCGGGAAATTCCCATCGTGGCCGACGAGTACGTGGAAATGGACTTCGGCACCGGCTGCGTGAAAATGACCCCCGCCCACGACCCCAACGACTTCGAGGTGGGCCTGCGCCACAATCTGGAGACCATCCGGGTGCTGGACGACAACGGCGTGGTCAACGCCAACGGCGGCAAGTACCAGGGCATGGACCGCTACGAGGCCCGGAAGGCGGTGGTGGCCGACCTGGAGGCCCTGGGGCTGATGGAGAAGATCGAGCCCTACTCCCACAATGTGGGCACCTGCTACCGCTGCCACAGCGACGTGGAGCCCCTGATCTCCGCCCAGTGGTTCGTCCGCATGGAGCCCCTGGCCAAGGAGGCCCTGCGGGTGGTCAACGAGGGGGAAGTGAAGTTTGTCCCCGACCGCTTTGCCAAGACCTACACCAACTGGATGGAGAACGTCCACGACTGGTGTATCAGCCGCCAGCTGTGGTGGGGCCACCAGATTCCCGCCTGGTACTGCGCGGACTGCGGCCACGTCACCGTCTCCGAGACCGACCCCGACTGCTGCGAGAAGTGCGGCTCCCAGCACATTGAGCGGGACCCCGACGTGCTGGACACCTGGTTCTCCTCCGCCCTGTGGCCCTTCTCCACCCTGGGCTGGCCCGACGAAAACAGTGAGGATTTCAAGTATTTCTACCCCACCGACGTGCTGGTGACGGGCTACGACATCATCTTCTTCTGGGTGGCCCGGATGATCTTCTCCGCCTGCGCGCACACGGGGAAGCCCCCCTTCCACACCGTCTTCATCCACGGCCTGGTCCGGGACGACAAGGGCCGGAAGATGTCCAAATCCCTGGGCAACGGTATCGACCCCCTGGAGATCGCCGACAAATACGGCGCCGACGCCCTGCGCTTTAACCTGGTGACGGGCAACTCCCCGGGCAACGACATGCGCTTTTACACCGAGCGGTGCGAGGCCATGCGCAACTTCGCCAACAAAATCTGGAACGCCAGCCGCTTCCTGATGATGAACCTGACCATCGACAAGTGCCAGCTGCCCCGGAAGCTGGAGCTGGAGGACAAGTGGATTCTGTCCAAGCTGAACCGGGCTGTGGCCGAGATCACCGAGAACATGGACCGGTATGAGCTGGGCGTCGCCGCCCAGAAGATCTATGACTTTATCTGGGACGACTACTGCGACTGGTATATCGAGCTGACCAAGACCCGCCTCCAGGGGGAGGACGAGGACAGCAAGGTGAGGGCTCAGCAGGTGCTGTGCTGGGTGCTGACGGAAATGCTCAAGCTGCTCCACCCCTTCATGCCCTTCATCACGGAGGAAATCTGGCAGGCCCTGCCCCACGAGGGGGACTTCCTGATGATGCAGAACTGGCCCGTGGCCTCTGAGACCATGAACTTCCCGGCAGAGGAGAAGGCCATGGAGCTGATTATGGACGCCATCCGGGCCGTCCGGGGCCGGCGCAGCGAGATGAACGTGCCCCCCTCCAAGAAAGCCCATCTCACCGTGGCCACTATGGAGACGGAGACCTTCACCCTGGGTGTGCCCTTCCTGAAAAAGCTGGCCTACGCCAGCGAGGTGGAGATCGTCCCCTTCACCCAGGTTCAGGCAGACGACGCGGCCGCCCAGGCCGGGCAGGTGTCCATCGTTACCCACGCCGCCCAGCTGTCCATCCCTCTGGGCGAATTGGTTGACTTGGCTAAGGAGAAGGCCCGGATCGAGAAGGAGCTGAAAAAGCAGTCCGCCGAGCTGGAGAAGCTGAACACCAAGCTGAACAACCCCGGCTTCGTCAACAAGGCCCCGGAGCATGTGGTGGCCGCCGAGAAGGAGCGGGCCGTCCAGCTGGCCGAGCTGGTGGCAAAGCTGGAGGGACAGCTGAAAGGGATGTAATGTAGGGGCCGCCGCCCTCGGCGGCCCGTTCCCAAAAGACGCGGGGCGCCGAGGGCGGCGCCCCCTACAATAGAAAGGGGGACCCCTCATGACAAAAATCCAACTGGGCTCCACCGGGATCACCATTGAGAAAAACGGCTTTGGCTGCCTGCCCATCCAGCGCATCTCCAAAGAGGACGCGGCCTGTCTGCTCCGCAAGGCGGTAGACGGGGGGATCAACTACTTCGATACCGCCCGGGCTTACTCCGACAGCGAGGAGAAGCTGGGCTACGCCTTCGCCGGCATTCGGGACAAAGTAGTGATTGCCACCAAAACTGCTGCTCAGACGGCGGAGGGGCTGCGGCAGGATCTGGAGACCAGCCTGCGCCTGCTGAACACCGACTACATCGACATCTATCAGTTCCACAACCCCGCCTTCTGTCCCCGCCCCGGCGGGGAGGACGGCCTCTATGACGCCGCTCTGGAGGCCAAAAAGCAGGGAAAAATCCGCCACATCGCCATCACCAACCACCGCCTGGCGGTGGCTCACGAGGCGGTAGACTCCGGGCTGTACGCCCTGCTGCAATTCCCCTTCAGCTATCTGTCCGGCCCCCGGGAGCAGGAGCTGGTGGAGAAATGCCGGGCCAAGGGCATGGGCTTTGTGGCCATGAAGGGGATGGCCGGGGGTCTGCTTCGAGACGGCACTGTGGCCGCCGCGTGGATGGCCCGTCAGGAGGGAGTCGTCCCCATCTGGGGCGTGCAGCACGAGTGGGAGCTGGACCAGTTCCTGGCCTGTGTGGAGGAGACCCCGGCGCTCACCCCGGAGCGGCAGGCGGTTATCGACAGAGACCGGACAGAGCTCACCGGCGACTTCTGCCGGGGCTGCGGCTACTGCATGCCCTGTCCCGTGGGCATCCAGATCAACCAGTGTGCCCGAATGTCCCTCATGCTGCGCCGGGCTCCCGCCGCCGACTGGCTGAGCAATTACTGGCAGGAGGAGATGAAAAAAATCGAACACTGTCTCCGCTGCGGCAAATGCGCATCCAAATGTCCCTACGGCTTGGATACTCCCAGGCTGCTCCAGGACAACTGGAAGGAATACCAGAGCCATATATAACAAAAAGCCGCCGCAGACCGGACCGTCTGCGGCGGACTTTTTGTTCAGTACACGCGAAGCACGCAGATGGACTGCGCACTGATCTGGGGTGGGATACTGGCGGTCATAACGCCGTTGAAGACGATCCGTACCTGCTCCCCGGCCATCAGGTTGCCGGTGGAGTTGTTGGTATTTACCAGAACCTCCTGCCCGTTGGCATTGTCGGTCACCAGCACCTGAGTACCCCAGGCCCGGACGACGGTGGCAATCATAGTTACCATGGAAGTCACCTCCTGTTGGATGGAATCCATACTATCCTATGCGCCGGCGGGCAGGGGGTTACTCCAGCCGGTACAGCGCATCCCACCGGGCCAGGCACTCCTCCATCTCCGCCCCGGTGTCGATCCGGTGAAGGCGGGGGAATTGGGCCAGCTGCTCCTCAGAAAAATCGGTCTGGTCGGCCAGAAATCGGCGGCAGACCTCGGCGTAGTCGGGCCGGGCCTGCCGGCTCTCCCGGTCGATGTACCTCAGCAACCGGGTGCGGTCGTCCACGTGGAGGTAGACCACGCGGACATGCCCGGGGCCGTAGCAGTCAATCAGGGCCCGGGCCCCGGCCAGAGTGGTAATGAGCAGACGGTCGGTGTCCAGGTCAAAGCGGAGGGTGAAGTAGGTCCACAGCCCCTGTGTGGTGTGGTATTCCCGCTTTTCGATCACCTGACCCTGGTTCTCATACTGCCGCAGCTGTTCCTGGGTGACAAAGTGGTAGCTCTGCCCCTCCACCTCCCCCGGCCGCATGGGCCGGGTGGTGCAGGGGACCACAGGGACCAGCTCCGGGCAGCGCTCCAGAATGCGGGCGTAGAGGGTGTCCTTGCCGGAGCAGCTCTTGCCCACCAGACAGAAGACACGGTTCATCACGGCGCCGTCCCTTCCCTGATGGCAGCTTGAAAGAACGCCTTAATCTCGCTCCGGGAAGCCTGAACAGACCCCTGGACAAAGTCGTCCTTGCCGCCGCCCCGGCCGTTGAGGGCCTGATTCAGGCTTTTTACCCAGTCCCGCAGGTGTCCGTTAGGTTGACCGATGGCGTATTTATACCCGGAGGAATCGTCCCCGGAGAAGCAGGCGCAGAAGCAGCTGTCGCCGCAGGCGTGGAGGACCGCACCGCACAGGCGGCGCAGGGCGTCGGGGGAGAGGCCGTCCTCAAAGAGGACCACGTCCCCGGGCCCGGCGTACTGTCCGGCCAGCTGGGCGAAGCGGGCGTCCTCCAGCGCCATAAGCCGGGACTTGAGGGCGGCGTTTTCCTCCAGCAGCCGCTCCACCGCTCCCGCTGTTTCAAAGGGCTTGGCGGACAGGAAACGGGATACCTGAGCGTTCTGGTTCCAAGTCCGGTTCAGATAGCGGAAGGCCCGGCCGCCGCACACCAGCTGAATGCGGACCCCCTCCCGGAATTTTTCCATGGACAGCAGCTTGACCAGCCCCACCTGGGCGGGATAATTCACATGGGTGCCGCAGCAGGCGCAGCAGTCCGCCCCGGGGAACTCCACAATGCGCACCGGACCGGTGAGCTCCTTTTTGCTCCGGTACTGGATGCGCTCCAGCTCCTCGGGGGAGGGGTAGGTGATGTTCACCGGCAGATTCACCTGCCAGAGGTGCCAGTTGGCGGTTTTTTCCAGGGTGGCGAACTGCTCCTGGGTGAGGGGGCGGTCAAAGTCGATGGTGACCACCTCCGCCCCCATGTGGAAGCCCACATTTTCACACCCCCACAGGGCGTGGGCCAATCCGGAGACAATGTGCTCCCCGGAGTGCTGCTGCATCAGGTCAAACCGCCGGTCCCAGTCGATTACCCCGGTAACCGCCATCCCCGGCTCCAGGGGGTGGTTGCAGGTGTGGACAATCTCGCCCTCCCGGCTGTGGACCTCCAGCACCTTCACCTTGTCTTGGGTTCCGGATATCTCCAGCCGGCCGGTGTCGTAGGGCTGGCCGCCTCCCTCGGGGTAGAAGGCGGTGCGGTCCAAAATGATGTCGAAGCCCTTCTTCCCCTTAACGCAGGAGACCACGCCTGTCTCGAATTTGACCAGAAAGGGGTCCTGTTCGTAGAGTTTTTCTGTCATAGATAGCTCTCGTCCCTCTCGGACCGCTTGGCCCGCTGCATCAGGTCGGTAATGACGGCGTGGACGTCCCGGCCCTCATAGAGGACCTCATAGGCCGCTTGGGCAATGGGCATCTCCACCCCCGCCTTCTGAGCCAGGGTGCGGGCGTTGGCGGCGGCGTAGTAGCCCTCCACCACCGCGCCGATCTCCTTCACCGCCTCGTCCACCGGCTTGCCCTGGCCGATGAGGATGCCGCAGCGGCGGTTGCGGGAGTGCATGGAGCAGCAGGTGACGATGAGGTCCCCGACGCCTGCAAGGCCTGTAAAGCTGTCCTTCCTGCCCCCCAGGGCCACGCCCAGCCGGGCCATCTCGGCCAGACCCCGGGTCATGAGCAGGGCCTTGGTGTTGTCGCCGTAGCCCATGCCGTCGCAGCAGCCGGCGCACAGGGCGATGATGTTTTTCAGAGCGGCGCAGATCTCGGTGCCAATCTTGTCGTCGCTGGTGTACACCCGAAAGCGCTGATTCATGAACAGGTCCTGGACCTGCTCCGCCACGGCCAGGTCCTCGGAGGCCACCACCACCCCGGTGGGGATCTTCCGGCCCACCTCCTCGGCGTGGGAGGGCCCGGAGAGCACCACCACCGGGCACTTGCCCTGCACCTCCTCCTCGATGACCTGGCTCAGGCGCAGAGAGGAGTCCTTCTCGATGCCCTTGGACACCGAGACCAGGATGGTTCCCGGGTCGGCCAGCTCCCTGAGCTGCTTTGCGGTGGACCGCACGGCGAAGGAGGGGGTGGCCACCACCACCAGCCCGCAGCCTTTCACAGCCGCCATGTCGGTGGTGAGCTTCAGCCCCTCGGGCAGAGGGACCCCCTTCAGCATGGGATTCTCATGGGTCTCCCGGAGGACGGCGGACTCCTCCTCGGTGTAGGACCACAGGGTCACGTCGTTGCCGTTTTCCAGCAGTAAGAGCGCCAGGGCTGTCCCCCAGGCGCCGCTGCCAAGAACTGTGATTTTCATACCATTACCTCCCAGTTATAATTGCCTTCCCCTTTAGGGGAAGGTGGCATTTGCGAAGCAAATGACGGATGAGGCCGATGACCGGAAAAATCCGTTAGACGGCCTCACCCGCCCCCTTCGGGGGCACCCTCCCCTAAAGGGAAGGGCTTTTTTACCCTTTCTTGTGGTGCAGGCTGAACTTGTTTTCCGTCCCGGTGAGCAGCCGGTGGATATTGGCCCGGTGCATGTACAGGATGAGCCCGCCGATGATGATGGACAGGATGAGGAGCACCGCATCCTGATAGACAAACCAGGTGGCGAAGGGGAAGGACGCCCCCGCCCAGCAGGAGCCCAGGGAGACGTATTTCGTCACCACCGCCAGCACGAGAAAGCCCCCCCAGACCACCAGGGCGATGCGCCAGTCGATCATAATGGCGATGGTCCCGCCGGAGAGGATCCCCTTGCCCCCCTTGAAGTGGAACATACAGGGGAACATGTGGCCCAGCAGGCACCACATGCCGGCCCAGTATTTTGCCAGATTGACGACCACAGCGTCGTCAACCACCATCTGCCGGGCCAGGAGCATCCCGGCCCAAATAGCGATGATCGCTTTCAACACATCGCACAAGATAACCACCAAGGTCAGGAAACCGCCGAAGGTGCGGTAGAAATTGGTCAATCCGGCGTTGCCGCTGCCGTGAGTGCGCACATCGTCTCGGAGGATATACTTGGATACAATGACTGCCCCGTTGAAGCAGCCGCAGAAGTAAGCGATTGCAGCAATCAGAAGTGCGGGAAACACAAAAGCCGAGCCCAGCGCCGTCAGCCATTCCATATCCATCCCTTACCCCTCCTTCTCGCTCCGCTCCCGGACGGTGAGACGGACCGGGGTGCCCTCCAGGCCGAAGGTGGAGCGGATCTGGTTTTCGAGATACCGCTGGTAGGAGAAGTGGAACAGCCGCGCGTCGTTACAGAAGCAGACGAAGTGGGGGGGCTTGACCCCCACCTGGGTCATATAGTAGACCTTCAGCCGCCTCCCCTTGTCGGTAGGGGGCTGGACCCGGGCGGTGGCGTCGGCCAGCAGGGAATTTAACATGCCGGTGGTGATGCGTATGGCGGCCTGGTTGTTCACGTAGTTAATTAGCTCAAAGAGCCGGTCCACCCGCTGGCCGGTGAGGGCGGAGATAAACACGATGGGGGCGTAGGTCATGTAGGACAGGTCCCGCATCACGTCCTGGCGCATCTTGTCCATGGTCTTGCCGTCCTTCTCGATGGCGTCCCACTTGTTGACCACGATGATGCAGGCTTTCCCGGCCTCGTGGGCCAGCCCGGCGACTTTCGTGTCCTGCTCCGTGACCCCCTCCTGAGCATCGATCATAATCAGGCACACGTCCGATCGCTCAATGGCCATGGTGGCCCGGAGGACGGAGAATTTTTCGATGCGGTCGTCCACCTTGGACTTTTTCCGCATTCCGGCGGTGTCGATGAACCGGTACTTGCCCTGCTTGTTCTCAAAATAGCTGTCCACGGCGTCCCGGGTGGTGCCCGCCACGTTGGAGACAATCACCCGCTCCTCCCCCAGAATCCGGTTCACCAGGGAGGATTTTCCCACGTTGGGCTTGCCGATGACCGCCACCTTGATGACGTCGTCCTCCTCGTCTTCCTCCTCCTGGGGGGGGAAGTGCTCAAAGCAGGCGTCCAGCAGGTCGCCGGTGCCGTGGCCGTGGACGGCGGACACCGCGATGGGGTCGCCCAGTCCCAGGTTGTAGAACTCGTAGATGTCCGGGTTCTCCCGGCCGGTCTGGTCGGCCTTGTTCACCGCCAGCACCACCGGCTTGCCGGAGCGCAGCAGCATATTGGCTACCTCCTGGTCGGAGGCGGTCATGCCGGTTTTGATGTCGCAGACGAAGACAATCACCGTAGCGGTTCCAATGGCGATTTCAGCCTGCTCCCGCATGAAGGACAGGATCTGGTCATCGGTTCCCGGCTCGATGCCGCCGGTGTCCACAATGTCGAAGACGCGATTGCGCCACTCGCACTGGGCATACAGCCGGTCCCGGGTGACGCCGGGGGTGTCCTCCACAATGGACAGCCGCTGTCCGCACAGCTTGTTGAACAGCATGGACTTGCCCACATTGGGCCGGCCCACAATAGCAACTAAAGGTTTCATAGGCTTCACTTCCTTTACGGATTGTATCGATAAAATTCCTCATTCTCCCAGGCCAGCTTCTGCTGGGTGAGGGTGGGTTCAATGCCGCAGATGGCGTCCAGCAGCTCATAGCCGTCCTGGGGGACGGGGACCACCGGCACCCCCAGCTCCCGCTCCACGTCGTCCGTGGTCACGTCGTCCAGAAAGACGTTCTCCCCGGACCGGAGCATACTGGCGGGAATCAGCAGGCGCTGGCCCAAATTCTTCCCCCGGAGCTGTTCAATCAGGTCCCCTCCGGTAACCAGCCCGGCCACGGTGATGGTCTTGCCGAAGAAGCGGTTGACAATGGGGTAGACCTGTCCCTCTATTGTACCACATTTTTCCCTGGCCTGGACCACTAATTTTGCCAAAAACGGGGCGGCGGACACCCCGGTGGCGATGGAGAAGGGGGCGGTCCCCTCCAGTTCGTCCGGCTCCATCAGGTCCAGGGCCCGGCTGAACTCCCGGCTGAGGAGGGTGAGCATCCCCACCCCGTTGTCCAGCTGGGTGAAGTCCTCAAAGTAGTCCTCCCCGGGCAGTTCCCGCCCGGCCAGCAGGTAAAATTCGTCGGAGCACCACACCAGTCTTGTGCCGTGGGCCTTCAGATGCCCGGCGGCGAAGGACTCCACTTGGCAGATCAGGGCGGAGGCGGTCTCCCGGGTGTAGGTTTTCAGGGGGTAGAGCCCCTCCCGGTATTTGGTCACCCCCACCGGCACCACTGAAACGCTGTTTACCGCCGGGAACATGGCCGCCAAGTCATTCAGAGTCTTGTCCAGCGCCGGGCCGTCGTTGACGCCGGGGCAGGAGACGATCTGGCAGTTCATGGTGATATTATGGGCGGCGAACCGCTCCATGCTGTCGATGCCCTCCCCGGCCCGCCTGTTTTTCAGCATCTCTGCCCGCAGGGCCCGGTCGGTGGTGTGGACGGATACGTTAATGGGGGAGATACGCAGGTCGATAATCCGCTGTACCTCCCGGGGGGAGAGATTGGTGAGGGTGAGGTAGTTGCCCAGCAGGAAGGACAGGCGGGCGTCGTCGTCCTTGAAGTAGAGGGAGGGGCGCATCCCCGGGGGCATCTGGTCCACAAAGCAGAAGATGCACCGGTTGGCGCAGGACCGGGCCCGGTCCATGAGGTAGGTCTCAAACTCCAGCCCCAGGTCCTCCCCCTCGGATTTGCGCACCCGGAGAGTGCGGACCGTCCCCTCCGGGCTTTTCAGGGTGAGCTCCAGCCGGGGGTCGTAGCTGTAAAACTTGTAGTCCAGCACGTCCACGATGGGATGGCCGTTGATATGGGTGAGGGTCTCGCCCACCCGGACCCCGGCCCGCCGGGCGGGACTGCGGGGGTCCACTGATTTTACGGCCGTCATGCTCATGGATGCGATTCCTCCCTTTCCCGGCGGCTGGACCGACAGTTTCGTATTCCCGCCCCGGAGGGGCGGGAATACGGGAACAGGCTGATATTGCCTTATTTTACTATAAATATGTGGGTAATGCAAGAGGGCAAAAGCGGGAGCAGAACGCCCCCGCTTGCAGTTATTCCTCTGGAAATACAGCCGTCAGGTCCACGGCGCAGTCCTCCAGCACCCCCACCGGCACGGAGTCCCTGGCGGTGTAGACCTCGGGGACGTAATACTGACCTTCCACCAATGTATAGACCAGCACCAGCTTTTTGTCCGGGTCTACAATCCAATACTCCTGGATACCCGCCTGCTGATACAGCTTGTATTTCACCAGACAGTCATACTGCTTGGTGGAGGGGGACAGAATCTCAACGACCAGATCGGGCGCACCGTGGATGCCCTTGCCATCCACCTGGCCGTTTTTTTTGTATACAATAGAGAGGTCGGGCTGCACCACCGTCTTTACATCCTGAGGATGATCCCCCTTGTTTTCAAACAGGCGGACGTCAAAGGGGGCGGGGAAGACACCGCGGCATGTTCCCCGCAGATGGGTGTGAATCTGTGTGAGAAGTTCTGCAAGGATCAGTTGATGCACGTCGGTTGGTGCAGACAGTGCCCGCAACTGACCGTCGTACAGTTCGTAGCGCATCGGGTCGGCTTCCCATTCCAATAAATCAGCGTAGGTATAGCTCTTTTCCTGGGGCAGTGCCATACAACTCACTCCTTTTCCGTTTTTTCTATTATACCACAGGCGGGGCATACATTTCAACGAAAACCTGACAGGGGCGCGGGGGGTATCCAGCGCATAGGATGGGATAAACGGCGGAGCTCCGCCGTTTCAGGAGGTATCGCAATGCAAGCAACAGGAACATTAAGCGTCCGGGTGTACACCTCCCAGGCGCAGATTCCCCTGGAGGGGGCCACCGTGGTGGTGGCCGCGCCGGGGGAGGAGGGCAAATGGAAACTGCTCTCCATACAGTGTACTGACAGCAGCGGAAAAATCAATACCATACAGATCGACACCCCCGTCCCGGCGGAGAGCACCTCCCCCAACGGCCTGCCCGGTGACGGCGCCCCCTGCGCCCTGTGCAGCGTGTGGGCGGAGCAACCGGGGTATGCCATGCTCCAGGTGGAGAACGTGCAGGTCTTTCCCGGGGTGGAGACGGTGCAGAACATGGAACTGATCCCCCTGCCCCAGGGGCTGTGCAGCCTTCAGCAGCGGGACGAGCGGGACATCCCGGTCCAGAACCTGTGAGGTGCCGCCGTGCTGAATATCCTTCCATATGTGCCCCGCACCATCACGGTGCATATGGGCCTGCCCGACCAGTGGGCGGAGAACGTCACCGTCTCCTTTCCCGACTATGTGAAAAACGTGGCCTCCAGCGAGATATACCCCACCTGGGAGCCCGCCGCCATCCGGGCCAATATACTGGCCATCATCTCCTTCGCCCTGAATCGAGTATATACGGAATTTTACCCCAGCCGGGGCTATAATTTTCAAATCACCTCTACCACCCAATACGACCAGAAATTTATCCGGGGCCGTAATATCTTTGAGAACATCAGCCAGATGGTGGACGAGATTTTTAACGACTATATCCGCCGCCAGGGCTTTGTGGAGCCCCTGGCCGCCAAGTTCTGCAACGGCACCACCTCCACCTGCGACGGCCTGTCCCAGTGGGGCAGCCAGGAGCTGGCTCAGGAAGGGGCAAATTCCATGGAGATCCTGCGCCACTACTATGGGGACAACATCGAGCTGGTGGTGGACGCCCCCATTCAGGACCTCACCGACTCCTACCCCGGCACGCCCCTGCGCCTGGGCGCCGTGGGGCGGGACGTGGTCATTGTTCAGGCCATGCTCAACCGGATATCCCAGAACTACCCGGCCATCCCTAAGATTTCCCCCGCCACCGGAGTTTTCGGGGAGGACACCCGGTCCGCGGTGACCACCTTCCAGCGCATCTTCAATCTGACGCCCGACGGCATTGTGGGCAAGGCCACCTGGTACAAGCTGGTATACATCCACTCCGGAATCCTTCAGCTGGCCGAGCTGGTGAGCCAGGGACAGACCTTTGTCACCGTCCAGTACCAGTTCCCCGGCCCTCTGGAGGAGGGGGACAGCGGCCCCGAGGTGGGCATCCTCCAGTATATGCTGGCCCTGCTGGCCCAGTTTGACAACTCCCTGTCCCCCATAGCCACGGACGGCGAGTTCGGCCCGGCCACCACCCAGGCGGTGCGCACCTACCAGCAGCTGGTGGGCCTCACCCCCGACGGCTATGTGGATGAGACCACCTGGAATTCCATCTACAGCAACTTCGCCCTAGCGGACTACTTCCTCCGCCGGGACACAGTGCGGGCCCAGTCCCTGGGGGAGGACGCTGTTCCTGTAATGGCAGAGGGCCGGCCCGATGCGGGCGCGGAGCGGTGGGGGGACACCCCCCGGATGGGCCAGTATCAGGGCCGCCCGCTGGAATTGGGTCAGATGGACGGCCAGAACGGACAGAGAGGAGTGAAGGTATGAGAGACACCGCGGCAGGACGGGAGCTGCTGGAGCGGGAGATGCTGTCCAAACCGGTGAGCAGCCTGCAATATATGCTCCGTCAGCTCTCAAAGACCTATCAGTTTTTGCCGGAGCTGGCGGTGGACGGGGTCTACGGTGAGCGTACCCTGGAGGCGGTGATGCGCTTCCAGCGGGAGGCGGGCCTGCCCGTCACCGGAGTGGTGGACCAGGCCACCTGGAACGCCATCCACAGCTGCTGGCTGAGGCAGCAGTCCCGGGAGAGCTATTCCCGGGCCACCCGGGTGTTCCCCTCGGAGGGCGTTCAGGTCCACGAGGGCAACAGCAAGGAGTATATGATCGTCCCCCAGACCATGTTCAACGTGCTGGCCAGGCACTTTGAGGGGATCACCCCCTGCGAGGCGGACGGCAGCCACGGCCCCGCCTCGGCGGAAAACGTCCGGTGGCTGCAAAGGGCCGCCGGACTGCCGGCCACAGGTTGTATGGATAAGGCTGCCTGGGATGCCCTGTCCCATCTGTATGAGATTTTTGTGGTGCAGGACACCGACTGCCAGCCGGAGTTTACCGGCGGCTGGGGGTAGAAAACAGCGCCGCCCGCCCCACAGGGGGGCGGGCGGTCCGCGTTTACAGGGATGCGCTGGGCAGGTTGTCCACAAAGGCCCGCAACTGGGACTGGCTGGTCATCTGTCCCAGCTGGAGCAGGATTGCGTTCCGCTGTTCCGGGGTGCAGCGGTCGTAGAAGGCGGAGGCCTGGGGGTTCTTTTGCAGCAGCTCCCCGAAGGTCACCGCCGCGTTCATATTTAAGTCCATACAATCACCTCAAAGCCAGTATGCCCGGTGAGAGGTGAAATGATACAGAGAACGCAGACGTCAGTGGTAATCGCCGCTATCCGTCCTCCCTCTCAATAGGTATGGTCGCAGACCTCCAGAATCTTGGCCTGAATGGCCTTCAGGTCCTCAAAGGTCTCCGGGCGGCGGCGGGGGTCCCGGAGGATGGCGGCGGGGTGAAACAGGGCGGTCATCCACACGCCGTTTTTTTCAAACCACTGGCCATGTTCCCGGGTGATTTTGAAGTCCTCTTTAATGAGCTTACAGGCGGCGATACGGCCCAGACAGATAATGATTTTGGGCCGGATAAGGGCCACCTGGCTGCGCAGGTAGTCGATGCAGGCCTCCTGCTCGGTGTTCAGGGGGTCCCGGTTCTGGGGCGGGCGGCACTTGACCATGTTGGCGATGTACACGTTCTTCTCCCGGCTCAGGTCCACCATCTCCAGCATGTCATCCAGCAGCTTGCCTCCCCGGCCCACAAAGGGCTTGCCCTGAAGGTCCTCGTTCTCCCCGGGGCCCTCGCCGATGCACAGGACCTCGGCGTCTCTGGGGCCCATGCCAAATACCACGTTGTGGCGGGTGTCGGCCAGGGCGCACTTCTGGCAGGACAGGCAGGCCTGTTCCAGTTCTTCCCAGTTGGTAAACAGCATATCGCTTCCTCCTTGATCCAAAATTCGACAGCGCGTGCCTCAAGTATACCACACTTTCTCCGGTGGGCAAAGACTTTTCAACGAGAAAAAATTCGTCGAAAATTTTATTCTGAACTTTTTCTGTCACTTTATTCAGGCAGTCCGGCAAAGGAAAATTCCCGGGTGGTACAAGATATGGGAGGGGATGCCGAAAGCATACCGGATATCTTGCGCGAGAGAGGGAAAATCTCCGGCGGAAAAATGGAATAGAACGTATGTTTTAAGGCGGAAAATGCAAGTTTTTCGATAAAATCGCTGTTTTTGAAACAAAAACGGCAGAAAAAAACTCTTGCTTTTTACGTCGGCAGGCCTTATACTGAAAAAGCCCGGTGGAGCAAAGTGGAGTAAAATCCCTGAATATAGCGCCTAAGTGGGGGAGAGGTGAGGGACCGTGACCGGCACATACGAGCACAGTATCGACGCCAAGGGCCGGCTGTTCATCCCCGCCAAGCTCCGGGAGGAGCTGGGTGCCGCCTTCTACCTGGCCATGGGTGTAGACGCCTGTCTGGCGGTCTACCCCCAGGCCACCTGGGACCGCTTCACCGAAAAATTTGCCTCTCTGCCCATGAGCCAGTCCAAGGGAATGCGCCGCCTGTTTGCCAACGCCGCCAAGTGCGAGCCGGACAGCCAGGGCCGCATCGTGATTCCCCAGAAGCTGCGCAAATACGCCGGCCTGGAGAAGGAGACCGTCATCATCGGCGTCCACGACCGGGCGGAAATCTGGTCCGCCGAGGCCTGGAACGCCCAGGAGGAGGAGGAAATGACCCCCGAGATGATGGCCGCCTGCATGGCGGAGCTGGGGTTCTGATATGAATGAATTTACCCACCGCCCGGTGCTGCTGGACCAGTGCATCGAGGCGTTGAACATCCGCCCCGACGGAGTCTATCTGGACGGCACCCTGGGCCGGGCGGGCCACAGCGGACAGATCGTCCGGCGGCTGACCACCGGCCGCCTCCTCTGCGTGGACCGGGACCAGGCGGCCCTGGACGCTGCCCGGGAGCGTCTGGCTCCTTGGCTGGACAGGGTCACGCTGGTCCACAGCAATTTCGATCAGGTGGACGGGATACTGGACAGGCTGTCCCTGCCCGGCGTGGATGGCATGCTGTTCGACCTGGGGGTGTCCTCCCCCCAGCTGGATGACGGCAGCCGGGGCTTTTCCTATATGGCCGACGCCCCCCTGGACATGCGGATGGACCGGGAGGAGGGGGTCACTGCCGCCGACGTGGTCAACACCTGGTCCCAGGAGGAGCTACGCCGGATCATCGCCCAGTACGGCGAGGAGCGGTATGCCTCTCAGATCGCCGGGGCCATCGTCCGCCGCCGGGGGGACAAGCCCATTGCCACCACCCTGGAGCTGGTGGAGATCATCAAAAGCGCCATGCCAGGGAAAGCCCTGCGGGAGAAGCAGCACCCTGCCAAGCGTACCTTTCAGGCCATCCGCATCGCCGTCAATGACGAGCTGGCCAGTGTGGAGCGGATGCTCCGGCGGGCCGTCCCCCGGCTGAACCGGGGCGGGCGGCTGGCGGTGATCACCTTCCACTCCCTGGAGGACCGCATCGTAAAAACCGGCCTGGCGGAGTTTGCCCGGGGGTGCATATGCCCACCGGACTTCCCCGTCTGTGTCTGCGGCAAGACCCCGGACATTAAACTGGTGAACAAGAAGCCCATCCTGCCCACTGAGCAGGAGATAGAGGAGAACCCCCGCGCCCGCAGCGCCAAGCTGAGGGTGGCGGAGAAGCTATAAAGGAGCACCGTCATGGCCAAGTACCGCCGCCGTAATACAACTACATACAGCACCTACGGCAGTGTGGCCTACGCCCCGGCCTACGACGGCTCGGCCGTCCGGGCCCCCCGGCGGGAGGAGGAGCTCCAGCGGGCGCCGGCCCCCTATCCCAAGCGGCGGCAGCAGGTCCGAAAGTGGGAGCGGGCCAGGGTCCAGGTCCGGCAGGCGGGCGCGGTGGCGCCCTTCGCGGTGGTGGGTTTTCTGGCGGTGGCCGTCTTTGCGGTGATGCTGATTGCCAGCTACACCCAGCTCACGGTGGCCAATGACGAGATGGTCTCCCTGCGCCGGGAGCTGTCCAGCCTGCAAAGCGAGAATGCCAAGCTCTCCGCCCAGTACGAGAAGGTATTCGACCTGGCCACCATCCAGGCGGTGGTGGGGGACACAATGGTCCGCCCCACCAACGAGCAGGTGGTGTACATCGACCTGTCCGCCCCGGACACCGTCACCGTCTACCAGAGCGGCGGCGGGGACTCCCTGTTCCAGCGCATTGTGGACGGGGTAGGGGATATCTTTGGCAGCATCATAGAATATTTCCGCTGACCCGCACATAAGAGTAAATGCGGGCCGGCGGGGTCAAAGCGCACAGCCTTACCGGTAAATAGAGAATTTCGGGCGCAAGAAAGAGGTTTTCTTGCGCCCTTTTTCAGCAAAGGAGGAGCATATGCCCATGAGCAGACCCACAAACACAGGCGGGAACCGCCGGGGCGGCCGGCCGGCCGGCCGGAGCCGCTACGAGCAGGGCATCAGCTGGGCGGGCGCCCCCACCAGCGCCACCCGGGGCACCCACTCCAAGCGGTCCATTCTCCACCGCACTCTGGTGCTGATGGCGGTGTGCGGGGTGGTGATGTTTATTCCCCTGGGCTGGAAGCTGTGGGACATCGCCATCGTCCACCACGACGAATACCAGAAGCTGGCCAGCGACCAGCAGGCCCTGGACCTGTCCATCTCCGCCCAACGGGGCAATATCTACGACCGAAACGGCAACGTTATGGCCATGTCGGCCACGGTATACAGCCTGATCCTGTCCCCCAACGACCTGGTAAAGAGCGTCCCCAACAAGGACGCCGACGGCAACGAACTGGACAGCGCAGTCTACCAGGCCAACCTGGCCGCCAAGCAGGAGCAGGTGCTGGGCGACCTGATGACCCTCCTGCCCGACCTGGACCGGGAGCGGGTGAACACCCAGATCCACGCCACCAAATACTCCTACCGGGAGATCAAAACCAAGATTGAGGAGGAGGACACCGAGGCCCTGCGGACCTACATCGCGGAGAACAAGACGGGCGCCTACCTCTACCTCCTGCCCAGCACCAAGCGGTACTACCCCTACTCCAGCCTGGCGGCCCAGGCCCTGGGCTTTGTCAACAGCGAGGGGGGGGCCTACGGCATTGAGGCGGTGTATAATGACGTGCTGGAGGGCACCCCCGGCCGGGTGCTCACCAACAAGACCGCCGGCGGTACCGAGCGGTACAACACCTATGCCCAGTATGTAGACGCCGTGGACGGCTGCAACCTGACCCTCACCATCGACGCCACCATCCAGTCCTACCTGGAAAAGACGCTGGACGAGGGTATCCGGGACTTCGACGTACAGGACGGGGCCTTCGGCATCGCCATGGACCCCAAGACCGGGGCCATCCTGGGCATTGCCAGCTCCCCGGACTTCGATCCCAACAGCTATTCCCAAATCACAAATGACCTGCTCAGCAGCCAGGTCAGCGAGGACGCCGCCGCCATTTTCGAGAAGCTGAAGGCGGCCAACACCGAAAACCTCACCGACAGTGAGCTCATGGCCAAGGCGGAGGCCCAGGCCGAGTCCAACGCTCTGAACACCCAGTGGCGCAGCAAGGCCATCGACTCCCGGTATGAGCCGGGCTCCACCTTCAAGGCCCTGGTGCTGGCCGCCGCCCTGGAGGAGGGGCTGGTGAGCGAGAGCGACCACTTCTACTGCTCCGGCTCTGTCCAGCTGGCTGATCATACCATCCACTGCTCCAGGCGGCAGGGCCACCTGGACCAGGACCTGGCCAAGGCGGTGGGCAACTCCTGCAACCCCGCCTTTATGGAGATTGGCAAGCGGCTGGGCAAGGATAAATTCTACGAGTATTTCGAGGCCTTTGGCCTGATGGAGAACACCGGCATCGACCTGCCCGGCGAGGCCAGCCTGAAGGGCGCCATCTGGGCCAAGGAGAAGATGGGCGAGGTAGAGCTGGCCACCGCCTCCTTCGGCCAGCGCTTTGAGGTCACCCCTCTGCAAATGATCTGTGCCTTTTCCGCCGTCATCAACGGGGGCGACCTGGTAAAGCCCTATATTGTCCAGTCGGTGAGCAGCCGGGACGGCACCGTCCTTCAGAACACCGAGCCCGAGGTGGTCCGCCAGGTAATCAGCCAGCAGACCAGCCAGCGGGCCGCCGACATCCTGGAAAAGGTGGTGTCCGATGGCACCGGCGGCAACGCCTACGTGGCGGGCTACCGCATCGGCGGTAAGACGGGCTCCTCCGAGGTCAAGCAGGAGGAGGACCACACCATCGTCTCCTTCATGGGCTACGCCCCCGCCGACGACCCCCAGGTGATTGTCCTCCTGGCCTATGACCGGCCCAAGCCCGCGTCGCCGGGGAGCAACCTGACCGCCAATGACATTTACATCAGCGGCGGCAACATGGCCGCCCCCAAGGCCGGCCCCCTCATCGCGGAAATTCTGGACTACATGGGCATCGAGAAGGTATACAGCGCTGACGAGTCGGCCGCCGTGGATGTGTCCATGCCCAAGGTGACCGGCAAGGCCCTGGCCGACGTGAAAAAGGACCTGGAGAAGAAAAACCTGAAATTCCGTACCATCGGCGAGGGGGACACCGTGTCCCGCCAGGTGCCCGCCGCGGGGACCGGCATCCCCGGCGGCTCCACCGTAATCCTCTACCTGGGCGATGCCGCCCCGGAGGAGAGCGCCGCCGTCCCCGACGTCACCGGCATGACCTATGAGAAGGCCAGGAGCGCCCTGGAGAAGGCAGGCTTCTTCATGCGGGCCTCGGGGGTGTCCACCTACTACGGCAACTCCACCACCGCCGAGCGCCAGAGCGTGGCCGGCGGCGACGTGGCCGCCATCGGCACCGTGATAGACGTCCGCTTCTTCAACGTGGTGGAGGACGGTCACGCGGGATAGGGGAAAAGGCTCCCTCAAGGAGGGAGCTGTCAGCCCGCAGGGCTGACTGAGGGAGTGGTCCTTTGATGAACTCCCTCCGTCACGGCTTCGCCGTGCCACCTCCCTCAGAGAGGGAGGCCAGATAGCGCGACTTATAAAGAATAAAACTCCACCCATGAGGGGTGACACCATGATCTTACGCGAGCTGTTAGCCGGCGTCCCCCTCACGGGGGGGAGTCCCGATCTGGACATGGAAATTTCTTCCATATCCTACGACACCCGAACCATCCAGCCCGGGGCCCTCTTTGTGGCCCTCTCCGGCAACAAGACCGACGGCCACCGGTACATCCAAACCGCCGTTGACAGAGGGGCGGCCGCCGTCCTGTGTGAGCGGCCCCCGGAGGCCCCCGGCCCCTGGTTGAAGACCGAAGACAGCCGTCTGGCCCTGGCCCTGGTCTCGGCCAACTGGTTTGGCCGTCCCGGGGACGGGATGACCCTGGTGGCCGTTACCGGCACCAACGGCAAAACCACCACCACCAGCCTGCTCAAGGAACTGCTGGAGCGGGTAACGGGGGCCCGGGTGGGCCTGATCGGCACCAACCGGAACATGATCGGGGAGGAGGAGCTGCCCGCCCACCGCACCACCCCGGAGAGCTATGAGCTCCAATTCCTCCTGCGGCAGATGGCGGACGAGGGGTGCGCCTGTGTGGTGATGGAGGCCTCCTCCCACGCCCTGGCCCAGCGCCGCACGGCGGGCCTCACCTTCGCCGCCGGGGTGTTCACCAACCTGACCCAGGACCACCTGGATTACCACCACACCATGGAGGAGTACCGGGACGCCAAGGGCCTGCTGTTCCGGCAGTGCCGGCAGGCGGTCCTCAACCTGGACGACCCGGCGGGCCGCTGGTATGGGGAGCAGGTGGACTGTCCCGTCTTCACCTACTCGGAGAACAAGGACGGGGCCGACCTGTCCGCCCGAAACATCCGCCTGTTCCCCGGACACGTGGAGTTCGAGGCCCTCACCCTGGGCAGGCTGTCCCGGGTCCACCTGCCCATCCCCGGGGGCTTCACCATCTACAACGCCCTGGCCGCCCTGGCCGCCGGGCTGTGCCTGGGGCTGGAGCTGGAGGCCATGACGGCGGTCATGCCCAACCTCCACGGGGTGAAGGGCAGGGTGGAGGTGGTGCCCGTCCCCCGGGCCTACACCGTGCTCATTGACTACGCTCACACCCCCAACGCCCTGGAGAACATCCTCACCACCGCCCGGGACTTCACTGCCGGCCGTCTGATCTGCCTCTTTGGCTGCGGCGGCGACCGGGACAGGACCAAGCGGCCCATCATGGGCGCCATCGCCGGAGAGCTGGCCGACCTGACGGTGGTCACCTCCGACAACCCCCGCACCGAGCCCCCCCTGTCCATTATTGACGACATTTTAGCGGGCATGGAGGGGGCCGCCCTCCACGTGGAGCCCGACCGCCGGGCGGCCATCGCCTGGGCTCTGGACCAGGGCCGGCCGGGGGATGTAATCGTCCTGGCGGGCAAGGGACACGAGACCTATCAGGAGATCGACGGCGTCCAGCGCCACCTGGACGAGCGGGAGGTGGTGGCGGAGTATTTCGCCCATGCCGCCCCGTCCCGACAAAAAACAGGTGGAAAAGCTCCGGCGGATGTGATATAATACACTGCTTTTTGCCTCCCTCGCCGAGGGGGAGCCTTTCAAAAGAGAAAAACCGGGAGGGTTCAGGTATGATATTCATTCTCAGCTTCATTGTGGCCTTTGGCGTGGCCGCCATTGTGGGCCAGCTTCTTATCCCTCTGCTGCGGCGGCTGAAGGCGGGGCAGTCCATTTTAAAGGATGGCCCGGTGTGGCATATGTCCAAGCAGGGCACCCCCACCATGGGCGGCATCATGTTCATCCTGGCCATCGGCGCGGCCTGCCTGGTGGCGGGCTGGGAGGAGATACAGAGCGGGAACTACAATCACCTGTACGTCTTCCTCTTCGCCCTGGTCTTCGGGGTCATCGGCATGATTGACGACTTCCAGAAGCTGCGCCACCACGCCAACGAGGGCCTCACCGCCGCCCAGAAGTTCCTGCTCCAGCTGGCGGCGGCCATCGCCTTCACGGTACTCATGCGGGGGGAGGGCTATCTCACCCCCAACCTGTTCGTCCCCTTCTTCAATGTGACCTTCCCGCTGCCCTGGGTGGTGTACATGGTCTTTGCTGCCTTTGTCATGGTGGGCACGGTGAACGCCGTCAACCTCACCGACGGCATCGACGGCCTGGCCACCGGCGTCACCATCCCCGTGGCCCTGTTCTACATGGCGGCTTCAGCCTGGTTTGGCCGCAACGACCTTGCCATCCTCTCCGCCGCCCTGGCGGGCGGGTTGGCCGCCTTCCTGATCTATAACTTTCACCCCGCCAAAGTCTTCATGGGGGACACCGGCTCCCTGTTCCTGGGGGGCATGGTGTGCGGCTTGGCCTTCGCCCTGGATATCCCCCTGGTAATTCCCATTATCGGCCTGGTCTACGTGGCCGAGGTGCTGTCAGACATCATCCAGGTGGTCTATTTCAAAAAGACCCACGGCAAGCGGTTTTTCCGCATGGCGCCCCTCCACCATCATTTCGAGATGGGCGGCTGGAGCGAGACCAAGCTGTTCTGCATCTTCTCCGGCATCACCCTGGTCCTGTGTTGCCTGGGCTTTTTGGGGATTATGTACCGGTATCCCATATGAGAAACCTCGTCCCGCCCGCAGGCGAAAAGCCTCCTTTTGAAAGGAGGTGCCCCAGTGGGCACACTGGGGCGGAGGATTGCGTTTTGCGAAGCAAAACATACGAAGTAAACTAAGATTAGGATTATTTCATACATTTTGCCTTCGGCAAAATACAATCCTCAGTCAGCCTGCGGCTGACAGCTCCTTTCACTGCGCAGCCGTTGGCGGCTTTGCCGCCTTACGGATGCGGCGTCCCCCTTGCGGGGAAAAGGAGCCTGCCCTCTCTGTCGGCTTCGCCGACATCTCCCCCTGCTAGGGGGAGTCGGCCCTGCGGGGGCGGAGGTTTTTGACAGTCTAAAGCAAGGGCAGAGCCCTTGCCCTGCATGACGTAAAGATTACCTGAAAGGAGGCAAAACCCTTGGCCCGCAAAGCGAAACGCGATTTAACCATGGAGGAGCAGCTGGCCCGGGGCCCGCTGGACCTGCCCTTTCTCATGCTGGTGCTGCTGCTGCTAGGCATCGGGCTGGTAATGCTCTTTTCTGCCTCCTACTACACCGCCTACCGGGACCCCACCCCCCCGGTGAGCAACAACCCCTATTTTTACATCATCCGCCAGGCCGCCTTTGCCGGGGCCGGGATTGTGTGCATGTATATCATCTCCCGCATCAACTACCAGCACTTCCGCTGGATGGCCCCTCTGATTCTGGCCGGCTCCATCTTCCTGCTGCTGCTGATTTTCACCCCCTTAGGGGTGGAGATCAACCAGGTGACCCGCTGGCTGTATGTCTTTCTGGTGGGCGGCCCCACGTTTCAGCCCTCGGAGATTGCCAAGGTGGCGGTGGTGCTGTTTTTCGCCGCCCGGCTGTGCAAGCGGGACACGGAGCATAAAAAGCGGTTTACCAAGCGCACCGGCCTGGGCCGGACGCTGAACTTCCTGGAGGGGATCGGCTTTCTGGAGCTGGTGCCCTACGGTGTGGTCCTGCTGGTGGTGTGCGGGCTGGTGGTCTTCGAGCCCCACATGTCAGGCACCATTCTGATCGCCGTGGGGGCGGCCTCCGTCCTCTTTGCCTCGGGCATCAGCCTGAGCTGGTTTGTGGGGCTGGGCTCCATAGGCGCGGCCGGCCTGTGGTTCATCATCACCCAGACCAAGTATATGACCCGGAAAATCAACATCTGGAAGAACCCCTGGCTGGACCCCCGAAACGGCGGCTTCCAGCCCATCCAGGCCATGCTGTCCATCGCCTCCGGCGGCCTGCTGGGCCGGGGACTGGGCAACAGCAACCAGAAGTACGGCTTCGTCCCCGAGCCGGAGAACGACATGGTCTTTGCCATCGTGGTGGAGGAGCTGGGCCTGGTGGGGGGCTTCCTCATCCTGCTGCTGTTTGCCCTGCTTATCCTCCGGGGCTACTGGATTGCCCTCCACGCCCGGGACAAATTCGGGATGCTGACGGTAGTGGGGCTGATAACCCTGCTGGCCTTCCAGGTCTTCTTCAACATCGGCGTAGTAACCAACCTGCTGCCAAACACCGGCATCTCCCTGCCCTTTTTCAGCTACGGCGGCACCGCCCTGATGATTCATCTGGCGGAGATGGGCATTATATTAAGTATCTCCCGGCAGATTCCGGCCCCCCGGAAGGATTAAGCCCCGACCATGTAGGGAGGCATCACGATGCGTCCGCCCGACGCGCTCCGTTTCGGACGGCGGACGCTTCGTGAAGCGTCCCTACGGAGGCCCCTACAAAAGAACTGTCAATTCCCGAGTGAGAGGTGTTATTATGAATGTACTGTTTACCTGCGGCGGCACCGCCGGCCATGTAAACCCGGCGGTAGCTCTGGCCCACATTTTCCAGGCGCGGAATCCGGGCTGCCGGGTCCTCTTTGTGGGGGCGGACGGCGGCATGGAGAACAAGCTGGTGCCCAAGGAGGGCTACCGCATCCAGACCGTCACCATCACCAACTTCCACCGCTCCTTCGCCCCGGCGGACATCGCCCACAACCTGGGCACCCTGATGAACATGCAGAAGTCCAAAAAGCAGGCCCGGGCCATTCTGGACGAGTTCAAGCCCAACCTGGTGGTGGGCACCGGGGGCTACGCCTCCTTCCCCGTGGTCAACGAGGCGGCCCACCGGGGCATCCCCACCGCCGTCCACGAGTCCAACGCCGTCCCCGGCCTCACCACCAAAGCCCTGTCCAGGGTAGTGGACCGGGTGATGGTGGGCTTTGAGGAGAGCAGGGAGCACTACGACAACCCGGACAAGGTGGTGGTCACCGGCACGCCGGTGCGGGGGGACTTTTTCAAATACACCCGGGAGGAGGCCCGGGCCAAGCTGGGCTTCCCAGACGACCGGCCCCTGCTGCTGTCCTACTGGGGCTCCCTGGGGGCGGAGGTAATGAACCAGAAGATGGTGGACTTCATCGCCAAGGAGTGCTACGAGGGCGCCCCCTGGCGGCACATCCACGGCGCGGGCCGGGATTTTCCCTGGATGCAGGAGGAGCTGCTGCGCCGTGGCCTGAAGCTGGGGGACAACGGGGTGGAGGTCCGGGAGTATATCTACGACATGCCCCTGGTGATGGCCGCCGCCGACCTGGTGCTGTGCCGGGCGGGGGCCTCCACAATCTCGGAGCTCACCGCCATTGCCAAGCCGGCGGTGCTGGTGCCCTCCCCCAACGTCACCGCCAATCATCAGGAGAAAAACGCCCGGGTGCTGGCCGGCCAGGGGGCGGCCGTTCTCCTCCGGGAGGCCGACTGCGTGGAAAACACCCTCTACGACAAGGCGGCCCTGCTCCTCCAGTCCCGGGACCGCCGGGAGGGCATGGTCACCGCCCTGAGAGCCATGGCCGTCCCCAACGCCGGAGAAAAAATTTACGAGACGCTCAGGGAGATTATGAAATAGAATCCCCCAGTCATTTGCTTGGCAAATGCCAGCCCCCTTTGGCAAGGGGGCCTTTGAAGTGGAGACAAACCGGTTTGTACCCAAAAGCCCCCCTTGCCAAAGGGGGGAGGGCCGCCGGACGCAGTCCGGTGGCGGGGGGATTCCGTCTCTCCAGAAACCAAACGCCCTCATTCCGCATAGGATACTCCAAATCCAAACGATTTGGAGGCAATCCCATGAGCTATTACGAAATTCAGGGCGGACGGCCCCTGGGGGGGGCGCTGGCGGTCCACGGGGCCAAGAACAGCGTCCTGCCCATCCTGGCGGCCTGTCTGCTTGTCCCGGGGCAATGTGTGCTCCACAACTGCCCCGACCTGTCCGACGTTTCCGCCACTCTGGACATTCTGCGCCTGCTGGGCTGCCGGGCCGACCGGGAGGGTGACACCGTCATCATTGATGCCTCGGCGGTAAACCGCTCCGATATCCCGGAGCATCTCATGCGGGAGATGCGCTCCTCGGTAATTTTCCTGGGGGCGCTGCTGGCCCGGCTGGGGGCGGCGGAGCTGTCCTACCCTGGGGGCTGCGAGCTGGGCCCCCGGCCCATCGACCTGCACCTGGCTGCCCTCCGGGCTCTGGGGGCGGAGATTCTGGAGGAGCAGGGGGCGCTGGCCTGCCGTTGCTGCCGGGGAGGGCTGCGGGGCCGGGAGCTGTGCCTGTCCATCCCAAGCGTGGGAGCCACCGAAAATGCCATGCTGGCCGCCTGCGGCTGTCCCGGAGTGACCACCGTCGTGGGCGGAGCCCGGGAGCCGGAGATCATCGACCTGCAAAGCTTCCTTCAGGCGGCCGGCGCCCAGGTGGAGGGAGCGGGCACCTCCACCATCACCATCCAGGGAGGGCTGCCCCTTCATCCGGTGGAGTACCGGGTGATGGGGGACCGCATCGCCGCCGCTACATACCTGTGCGCCGCCGCAGCAGCCGGGGGAGAGGTGGAGCTCACCGGCATCGCCCCGGACACCCTCACCGCCGTCCTGGCCTGCCTGGAGGAGGCGGGCTGCACCCTGCACACCGGCCCGGACCGGGTCGTCCTGACCGGCGCCGCGCCGGTGCGGGGCATCTCCCCGGTGCGCACTGCCCCCTATCCCGGCTTTCCCACTGACGCCCAGGCCATCCTCATGGCTGTCCTGGCCGGGGGAGAGGGGGCCACCCTCTTTGTGGAAAATATCTTCGACAGCCGCTACCGCCATGTGGATGAACTGCGCCGCATGGGGGCGGATATCCAGGTGGCCGGCCGGGCGGCCATGGTGTCGGGGGTGGGCAGGCTCCACGGGGCCGCCGTCCGGTCCACCGACCTGCGGGGTGGAGCCGCCCTGGTGGTGGCCGCCCTGGGGGCGGAGGGGATCACCCGGGTGTCGGAGCTGCGCCACATCCGCCGGGGCTACCAGGCCCTGGATAAAAACCTCCGCGCCCTGGGGGCCGATATCCGGGAGATACCGTAGACGCTTCGGGGCCGTAATATACCGTAAAGACGCTTCACGAAGCGTCCGCCCGTGAATCGGGCGCAATCCACAGAATTTCGCACCAAGGAGAGCACCATGCCAAGATACAGCCACCGCAGCAGAACACGCAGGCGAAACAGGGGTCGGTTTGGGCCGCTGTTCAAGCTGTTGTGTGTGGTGGGGGTCATCCTGGCCGTGACCGTGGGGGCGACGGTTTTCTTCCGGGTGGAGCAGGTAACAGTCAGCGGCAACCAGCGGTACACCCAGGAGGAGATCATCGCCGCCTCGGGCATCCAGCTGGGCGACAACCTGTACAGCCTGAACAAGGTGCGCATCGACCAGAACATCCGCACCACCCTGCCCTACATCGGCGACCTGACCATCAACCGGGCCCTGCCCAGCACCATCCAAATCACCGTCACCGAGTGGGAGGCGGTGGCCCAGGTGGCGGCTCCCGGCGTGGAGCAGGTGGCAGCCTATCAGGAGGAGGCAGGGGAGAAGGCTGTGACCACCGCTCAGGAACCGTGGCTCATCAGCGTAAAGGGCAAGCTGCTGGAGCCTGCCCCGCCCGACTCCGCCGCCATCGCCGTCACCGGGCTGATCCCTCTGTCCCCCCAGGCGGGCAGCATGATGGAGGTGCCTGAGGGGGAGCACACCCGGCTGGCGGCCCTTACCGCCCTGCTGGAGGCCCTGGGGGAGGCGGGGATGCAGTCCCAGGTCTCCGACATCCGCCTGGAGGCCACCCAGCTGATGGTCCGCTACGCCGGCCGCTTCGACGTGAAGATGAAGCTGAACGCCGATTTTTCCTATGATGTGCGGCTGATGCGGGCCATCCGGGAGAAGATGGAAGAGCAGGACGGGGAAGGGGCCTGCGGCTCAATGGACCTGACCCGTTCCCCGGCGGTATACGCTCCCGCCCAACCCCAGCTTTCTCCATGAAAATATTGGAAACTTTGGTCGATTTGTGATTTCCTCTTGACCTGAGGGGAAAACTGCGTTACAATGAACAATAATATGGCCAAAACCCGGGACCACCCCACAAAGCTTTCAATGCGGGACCCCGCTATACATAGGAGGAAAAAGAATGGCGTTCGGATTAGATATGGGCCCCGAAAGCGTAGTCAGCATCAAGGTGATCGGGGTAGGCGGCGGCGGCAACAATGTGGTCAACCGCATGGTGCGCACCGGCACCAAGGGCGTGGATTTCATCGCCGTAAATACCGACAAGCAGGCGCTGGAGGCCTCCAGCGCCACCAACAAAATCCAGATCGGCGAGAAGCTTACCAACGGCAAGGGTGCCGGGGCAGACCCGGAGGTGGGCCGCAAGGCCGCCGAGGAGAACCGCAAGCAGATATCCGAGATTCTGGAGGGCACCGACATGGTGTTCATCACCGCCGGCATGGGCGGCGGCACCGGCACCGGCGCGGCCCCCATCGTGGCCGACATCGCCAAGGAAATGGGCATCCTTACCATCGGCGTGGTGACCAAGCCCTTTAAGTTTGAGGGCATGCGCCGGATGCGCCAGGCCGAGGCGGGCATCGCCGAGCTGCGGGAAAAGGTAGACTCCCTGGTGATTATCCCCAACGAGCGCCTGAAGCTGGCCAGCGACCAGAAGATCACCATGGTCAACGCCTTCGAGATTGCCGACGACGTACTCCAGCAGGCGGTCCAGTCCATCTCCGACCTGATTAAAAACACCGGCTTTATCAACCTGGACTTTGCCGACGTGTCCGCCGTTATGAAGGACGCCGGCCGGGCTCACATGGGTGTGGGCCGGGCCGCGGGCAAGAACAAGGCGGAGGACGCGGCCAAGATGGCCATTTCCAGCCCCCTGCTGGAGACATCCATCAACGGCGCCCGGGGCGTGCTCATCAACGTCACCGGCTCCATGGACATCGGCCTGGAGGAGGTGGAGACCGCCGCCAACCTGGTGCAGGAGGCCGCCCACCCCGAGGCCAACATCATCTTCGGCGCCGCCTTCGACGAGACGCTGGAGGATGAGATCCGGGTCACGGTAATCGCCACCGGCTTTGAGGAGAACCAGTCCATCCCCTTCCCCCACCAGGTGGAGGAGAAGGCCGCCCCTGCAGTGGAGGAGCCCGCCCCCGTGGCGGAGACCACCCAGGAGCCCGTCGCGCCCCCGGTAGTCCCCGCGCCCGAGCCCCCCAAGCCCGCTGTCAACGACGACGACTGGGACATTCTGGAGCGCATTTTCAGCAAAAAGCGATAAGAAAAGGCCGCCCGACGGGCGGCCTTTTTAGACTGTCAAAAAACCTCCGCCCCCGCAGGGCCAACTCCCCCTAACAGGGGGAGATGTCGGCGAAGCCGACAAAGGGGGCAGGCTCCTTTTCCCCGCAAGGGGGACGCCGCATCCGTAAGGCGGCAAAGCCGCCAACGGCTGCGCAGTGAAAGGAGCTGTCAGCCGCAGGCTGACTGAGGATTGTATTTTGCCGAAGGCAAAATGTATGAAATAATCCTAATCTTTGATTACTTCGTATGTTTTGCTTCGCAAAACGCAATCCTCCGCCCCAGTGTGCGCACTGGGGCACCTCCTTTCTAAAGGAGGCTTTTTGCGCCTTCTGTATCGCAGCTACTTTTTCTATAGAAACAGCGCCAAAAGCGAGGTAATGATCCCACACACGCAGATGGCAATGGAGCTCATGGCCCCCTGAACGGAGCCGATCTCTATAGCCCGGGTGGTGCCCAGAGCGTGGCTGCACGCCCCGATGGCCAGCCCCTCGGCCACCGGCTCGGTGATGCGGAACACCCGGGCGAACAGGGGGGCGAACACCGCCCCGGTGATGCCTGCCACCATCACGGCGGCGGCGGCGATGCCGGCCACACCCCCGTGGCTCTCGGCAATGCCCATGGCGATGGCGGTGGTAACGCTCTTGGGCAGGAGGGAGGCGGTAAGGGCCTCCTCCACCCGAAACAGCCTGCACAGGGCCAGAATGCTGCCCACGCTGGTGAGGCTGCCCACCAGGCACCCGGCCAGCACGGGGAGAAAGTGTTCCTTCAAAATGGCCCGCTGGTTGTAGATGTTCAGGGCCAGCACGGCGGTAACGGGCCCCAGCATCAGCTTGATAAAGTCACCCCCGGCGGAGTAGGCCGCGTAGGGGATATCCAGCAGGGCCAGCACGGCGATGATGAGGGCCACAGCGATAAGCAGGGGGTTGCACAGCAGCAGCCCCGTCTTTTTTTGCAGCCAGCAGCCGGCGCACCAGGCGGCGGCAGTGAGGGTCAGCCCGAAGAAGGGGGAGGTGAGGATCACGTCAGTCACGGGACCGGCCCTCCTTTCTCCGGGCGCGCCGAATCATCCACTGGACGGCCCAGGCGGTGGCCAGGTAGACCAGCGGGGTGGTAAGGAAGCTGATAAGCAGGAAGGGGGCCAGCTGCCGCAGGATGGCCGGCGCGTGCTCCATCACCCCCACGCAGGAGGGAAGGAAGAAGAAGGCCATATTTGCCACCAGAAAGGCGCTGAAGCGCTGAATGTGCTCCGGCTTGAGGATTTTGGCAAACAGCAGCAGGGCCAGCAGCACCAACGCGATTACGCTGGCCGGGAAGGCCGCCGGAATCAGGGCGGAAATGACCTCCGAGACCAGGCAGACGCCGCAGATAATGGCGATTTCCGCCATGATGTTCAAATGGAATCACCTCTCCCGTTTTTCCGACCGCCCCACCAGGTAGTCCAGGGATACGTCGTAAAAATCCGCGATCTGGACCAGGACGGAGGCGTCAGGCTCCCGTTCTTTTTTTTCATAGCGGCGGTAGGTACTGAATGGAATGCCCATGCCCTCTGCGGCAAGCAGCTGAGTTAAATTTCGTTCCTTGCGCAGAGAATATAGTCTTTCTGATAATTTTGTCATTTTTACCATTTCCTCTTGACAGGCCTGTTTGGAGTAATTATAATAGGGGTAGAAGTAATCCGAATAGAGTAATCCGAACGGAGTGATTAGAATGGATGACCTGACCCAATACCTGTACGAGTTTCTGATGGAACGGTGTATGAAGGACCTGCGGGAAGATGCGGAATACAACGCGTGCATTTCCGCCGTGCTGCAGCAGGAGGAGCAGGTAAGAACCGGTTTAAACCCGGAGCAGCAGAGCCAGCTGGACCGTTTCATCGACCAGATTCTGGAGCAGGAGTATCTGGAAAGGGAGCACCAGTTCAGTGCGGCGCTGGGTCTTGTCCGGGAACTGAGCGCCCTGGTGCGGGCGTAAAGCCCCCCTTGCCAAAGGGGGGTGCCCCCGAAGGGGGCGGGGGGATTCCGAGGCCGGCCCGCCGCACATCTCATCACAATCAGGAGCATTGGCGCTCTGTAGGGGCGGCCTGTGGCCGCCCGCAATCCCACAATGATTCATTTTTTGGTACGCACAGGCGCACAATGTCCGCCCCTAAACCCCCAGATCCAGCCCTGCCAGCGCCTCCAGCGCCCGCTGAGAGATAGCGGCGTTTTTATTCCGTTTCCCCTTCACCCGGTAGCCCAGCTGAGGAATCAGGCCAAAATTCACATTCATCGGCTGAAAATTCACAACGCTCTGGTCGCTGATGTAGAGGGCCATCGCCCCCATGGCGGTTTCCCTGGGGAAGTCGATGGGCGCCTTTCCCTCCAGCCGCCGGGCCAGCTCCAGCGCGGCCAGGCACCCGGACGCGGTGGACTCCACATAGCCCTCCACCCCGGTAATCTGCCCGGCGAACATCAGCCTTTCATTCCCCCGTACCCGGTAGTACCGGTCCAGCAGCCGTGGGGAGTCCAGAAAGGTGTTCCGGTGCATCACGCCGTAGCGCACATACTCCGCCTTTTTCAGGGCGGGGATCATGGAAAATACCCGCTTCTGCTCCGGGAAACGCAGATGAGTCTGGAAGCCCACCATGTTGTAGATGGACCCCTGGGCGTTGTCCTTCCGGAGCTGGACCACGGCAAAGGGCTCCTTTCCGGTCCTGGGGTCCTTCAGCCCCACCGGCTTCAGCGGGCCGTAGCACAGGGTGTCCCGCCCCCGCCGGGCCATCACCTCCACCGGCATGCAGCCCTCAAACACCCCCGCGTCCTCAAACCCGTGGACCTCCGCCTCCTGGGCCTGGGTCAGCTCGGTCCAGAAGGCGTCGTATTCCTCCGCCGTGAGAGGACAGTTGATGTAGTCCGGCGTCCCCCGGTCATATCGGGAGGCGAACCAGGCGCTGTCCATGTCGATGCTGTCGAAGGTGACCAGCGGGGCGGCGGCGTCGAAGAAATTGAGGTATTTGGAGTCGGGAAACAGCCCTGCAATCTCCGCCGACAGGGCCTCGCTGGTCAGCGGTCCGGTGGCGACGATCACATTTCCCTCCGCCGGAAGCGCTGTAACCTCCCCCTCCGCCACGGTGATGCCGGGGTGTTTTTTTATTTGTTCAGTGATGGCGGCGGCAAAGGCGTGGCGGTCCACCGCCAGGGCCCCTCCGGCCTCCACCCGGTGCCCGTCGGCGCAGGCCATAATAAGGGACCCGCACCGCCGCAGCTCCTCCTTGAGCAGCCCCACAGCGTTTTCCAGCTGGTCGGACCGCAGGGAGTTGGAGCACACCAGCTCTCCGAAGTACGGGGTGTGGTGGGCGGGGGACATTTTCCCCGGCTTCATCTCCCGCAGCTCCACGGGAATCCCCCGCCGGGCCAGCTGCCAGGCCGCCTCGCTCCCGGCCAGCCCCGCGCCGATGACGATTACTTTTTCCATAGCGCCTCCTTCGTCCCCCCGCAGGGGCAAGGCCCCTTTTGAAAGGGGCTGTCAGCCGCAGGCTGACTGAGGATTGCGTTCGCAAAGCGAACATACGAAGTAAACAAGGTTTTCACTCCGCCTGTGGGGCGCGACGACCCCGGCGCGCCATTCCATCCAGCGTATCGATTTGGCGGGCCATTCCATCCAGCGTATTGATTTGGAGGGCCATTCCGTCCAGCGTATTGATTTGGAGGGCCGAGGTCGTCCCGCCCCACAAAAGTCCCCGAAACCTTGATTATTTCATACATTTCGCCTGTGGCGAAATACAATCCTCCGCCCCAGTTTGCGAACTGGGGCACCTCCTTTCTAAAGGAGGCTTTTTACGCGTCCTCTTTCGCCGCAGCTTTCTTAGCCGTAGTCTTCTTAGCGGCAGTCTTTTTGGAGGCCGTCTTCTTCGTGGTAGTCTTCTTCTCCGCCGCTGCCTTTTTTGTGGTAGTCTTTTTCGTGGCAGTCTTCTTCGCAGTGGACTTCTTCGCCGCCGCGGCCTTCTTCGGTTTCTCCTCCCCCTCAGCAGCGGGAGCCTCTCCCTCGGCGGCGGGCTTTTTCCAGCCGCCCCGTTTCTCCTCGGGGGTAAAGTTGGCGCACGTCTCATTGATGCAGAAGGGCTTCTTGGCCCCCCGCCCCGCCTTTTTAAACATCGTCTGACCGCAGACAGGGCAGTTGTCCTTCACCGGCACGTCCCAGGTCATAAACTCGCACTGGTTGGTCTCCTCCTTGCCGGTGCGCCGCTCGCAGCAGTAGAAGGTGTATTGCTTCCCCGTCTTTTTGGACTTGCCGGTGCGCTTCAGCAGCCGCCCCCCGCACACGGGGCACTTCCCGGGCATCTCCACCACCAGGGGCATGGTAAAGTCACACTCCGGCCAGCCGGGGCAGGCCAGAAACCGGCCGAACCGGCCCGACTTAATCACCAGATTCCGCCCGCACTGGGGGCAGATCTCCTCAGACACCTCGTCAGGCACCTTAATCCGCTCCCCGTCCAGGTCCGCCTCCGCCTTTTTCAGTTCAGCGTCGAAGTCCCTGTAGAAGTCGGCCAGGAGGGCCTTCCAGTTGGCCGCCCCCTCCTCCACCTTGTCCAGCCGCTGTTCCATCTGGGCGGTAAAGTCGTAGTCCACAATGTCGTGAAATTTGTCCTTCATCAGCCCGGTGACCACCTCTCCCAGGGGGGTGGGCCGCAGAGCCTTGCCCCCCTCCTTCACCACATACTCCCGGTTGAGAATGGTGGAGATGGTAGGGGCGTAGGTAGAGGGGCGGCCGATGCCCTGCTCCTCCAGGGCCCGGATCAGGCTGGCCTCGGAGTACCGGGCGGGGGGCTGGGTAAAGTGCTGATCTCTGGTAAGCTTTTTGTGGGTGAGGGCCTCCCCCTCCTTCAAATCGGGCAGGGGGGAGGACTTTTTCTCCTCGTCGTCGGTGTCCTTCCCCTCCTCATACACGGCGGTAAAGCCGGAAAACTTCAGCGAGGAGTGGCTGGCCCGGAAGATATAGCCGGAGTTGACCGCGTCGATGGACAGGCTGTCATATACGGCGTTGGCCATCTGGCACGCCACAAACCGTGACCAGATCAGCCGGTACAGCTTAAACTGCTCGGTGGTCAGGTCCCTTTTGATATCCTCAGGCACAAGGGTAACGTTGGAGGGCCGGATGGCCTCGTGGGCGTCCTGGGCGTTGCCCTTGGTCTTGAAGGCCCGGGGCTGGGCGGGGCAGTAGTTCCCGCCGTACCGCTGGCTGATAAAGCCCCGGGCGGCGGCCACCGCCTCGTCAGACAGCCGCAGGGAGTCGGTACGCATGTAGGTGATAAGACCCACCGTCCCCTGGCCGTCGATGTCCACCCCTTCATAGAGCTGTTGGGCCACGGCCATGGTCCGGGCGGGGGACATATTCAGCTTGCGGCTGGCCTCCTGCTGGAGAGTAGAGGTGGTAAAGGGGGGGGCGGGCTGCCGGTTTTTCTCCTGCCGCTTCACCCGGGCCACCGACCAGCTCCCCTGAGCCACCGCGTCCATCACCGCCTGAGCCTCCGCCTCGCTGTGCAGTTCCATCTTCTTGTCTTTTCCGTGGAACTGGGCCTTGAAGGCCCCGGTGTTGGGGGCCACCCGCTCCAAATCTGCCTCGATGGACCAGTACTCCTGGGGGACAAAGGCGCGAATCTCCAGCTCCCGCTCCACCACCAGCCGGGTAGCCACCGACTGCACCCGTCCGGCGGACAGCCCCCGGCGGATCTTCTTCCACAGCAGGGGGGAGAGCTGATAACCCACAATCCGGTCCAGGATGCGCCGGGCCTGCTGGGCGTCCACCAGATTCTGGTCGATGGCCCGGGGGGCGGCGATGGACTGGTTGACCACATTCTTGGTGATCTCGTTAAAGGTGACCCGGTAGGTCTTGTCGTCAGGAATGGCCAGCAGCTCCTTCAGGTGCCAGGAGATGGCCTCCCCTTCCCGGTCAGGGTCGGTGGCCAGATAGACTTTTCCTGAGCGCTTGGCCGCCTTTTTCAGGTCGTTGATCACGTCCTCCTTGCCCTTGATGGGCTGGTAGTCGGGGACAAAGCCGCCCTCGATATCCACGCTCAGCTTGCTCTTGGGCAGGTCCCGGACATGGCCCATAGATGCCTTTACCTCATACCCCGGGCCAAGATATTTGCCAATGGTTTTTGCCTTGGACGGGGACTCTACAATAACTAAGTCAGTTTTATTTGCCACTTTGGATATCCCTCCAGTAGGGGGCGGCCTCTGTGCCGCCCCGCTGTTGCTTATTTGTGGGGCCCGGCCCCCTGGCCAGCGGCCGTGGGACCCGTAGGGACGCTTCACGAAGCGTCCGCACCACCCCACCGCGCCGAACCACACATATCATCTGCCGCGCAGCGCGCCGACGGACGCATCGTGATGCGTCCTTACCCCTCCAGCTCCACCAGGGCGAAGAACCGCCGTCCGGGCCGCTCCTCCAAAGCCCCCTGCACCTGGAGCATGGTGAGGGCGGACAGCACCCGCTTGGCGGGAATCTGGGTCCGCTCCACAATCTCGTCGGCGGTGAGGGCGGACTTGGCCGCAGCGGCCAGAATAGCCAGCTCGTCGTCGGTAAACCGGTCCTTCTGCTGTCCCCTTGGAACCAGCTCCCGCTTGGGGCGCTCAGGCTCCCGGGCCTTTTGGGCGGGGGCCTCCCGGGGCTTGTCCCCGGACAGCCGGGCGCTCACCACCGACGGGGGCAGGGGGGCCAGCTTTGCCAGCCGGGTGGGGAACCGGTCCACATAGTCCCGCAGAATATCCCCTGCGTTCTCCACCAGCCTGGCCTTAAAGTCGCGGATCAACTGATTGGTGCCCCGGGCACACTGCTCATCCAGCCCCACGGGGACGGCATACACCTCCCGTCCCTGCTCCAGGGCGTGGTTGATGGTGAGCATGGTTCCGCCCCGGGGCTCGCACTCCACCGCCAGCACCCCCAAACACAGCCCGCTGAGAATCCGGTTGCGCAGGGGGAAGTGGTCCCCCTTGTGGGGGGTGCCCGGGGGATACTCCGAGATCAGGGCCCCAGCGGCGGCCACGTCGTCATAGAGGAAGCGGTTTTCATAGGGGAATTTCACATCGGCCCCGCCGGCCAGCACCGACACCACCGGCCCGCCCCCCTTCAGCGCCCCCCGGACGGCGCAGCAGTCGATGCCCTCCGCAATGCCGGACACCACCAGAGCCCCGTTGGCGGCCAGCTCCATGCCGAAGGCCTGCGCCCGGACCTGGCTCACCTGGCTGGATTTCCGCATCCCCACCACGCCGATGGCCGCCTCCTCGTCAAAGCGGAAGGTTTTTCCTTTAATATACAGCACCGCCGGGGGCACGGCGATCTGCCGCAGCCGTTGGGGGTAGCCGGCGTCCTGAAAGGTCATAATCCGAATACCCAGCCGGTCGCAGTCCCCCAGAATCTGGTTGGCCTGGTCCAGGCTCTTGTCCAGCAGGGACTGCCGGGCGAAGGGGGACAGGGGCAGCGCCTCAAAGTCCTCCTGCTCCCCGTAGAAGGCCCGTTCCGGCGTGCTGAAGTGGTCCAGAACCGCCAGTGCTCCCGTCGGCCCCAGCCCCTTCCGGGTGGTCAGCCACAGCCAGTATTTCAGCTCCGCCATCCAACGCGCCCCCTTTTGCAGATTGTTCTTTACAAATTTCCCGTTACGGGGTATGGTTATTCTGATAGGAAGTGATTTTATGAAAAACCCGCCTCACCGCGCCTGGCTGGTCTGTCTGGGCGGCGCGCTGGCCATGTTTGCCGTCATGGGCCTGGGCGTCAATGTCTTCTCCATCTATCAGCCGGAGATCATCCGCCTCAACGGCTTTACCGACGCCCAGGGCTCCTGGATCACCACCACCCGCAGCCTGTTCATCCTGGCCACCCTGCTGTGCGTCAACCAGCTGTGCGCCCGCTTCGGCCTGCGGCGGGTTATGAGCGCCGGGGTGCTGCTGGTGGGCCTCTCCTGCCTCTGCTTCGCCTTTGCCGACCGATTTCTCCTCTACTGCGCCGCCGCCGCCCTCACCGGGGTGGGCTACTGCCTGGCGGGGATGGTCCCCATCTCCCTGGCGGTAGGGCGCTGGTTTCAGGACCGGCAGGGCCTGGCCCTGGGTCTGGCCTCGGCGGGCAGCGGAGTATCCACCGTCTTCGCCCCGGTGCTCCTCACCGGCGTGGTGAAGGAGCAGGGCATAACCGCCGCCTTCCTGTGGGAGGGGGCCGTTATGTTTCTGTGCGCCCTTCTGGTGTGGCTGCTGGTGCAGGACGCCCCCAGCGCTGCGGGCCCCTACCGCCGCCCCGGCTCCGTCCCCGGGCCGGACAGGCGGAGCGGGGGAGCGGGGCTGTCCAGGTCACAGTGGACCCTGCTCCTGCTGGCCGCCCTTTTTGTGGGGGCCACCGGCGGCCCCGGCTTCTCCCACCTCACCATGCTCTATACATCCTCCGGCTACAGCAGCCTCTTTGTGGCCGGCCTGCTGTCCTACTTAGGGGCCATGATCAGCCTGGGAAAGATCGTCTGCGGCCAGGTCTACGACCGCCTGGGAGGGCTGGGGGGCAACCGCTTTGCCTTTGGCACGCTGCTGCTGGCCCTGGCTCTGTGCACCCTGGCCCCGGTGGGGGGTGTGCTCCTCCCCGTCCTGGCCATCACGGCCTTCGGACTGGGGCTGTCCATCACCGCCGTCTCCCCGGCCCGCTGGGCGGGGGACCTGTGCGCCGATTACGAAAACGGTGTACGCAGCATCACCCTGGCCTTCACCGCCGGGATGCTGGTCTTCGGCCCTCTGCCCGGCCTGCTGGCCGACTGGCTGGGGGGCTATGTCCCGGCCTACGCCGCCTTTTTCGCCCTGCTGCTGGCTGCTTACCTGATCGTCCAGGGACTGTACCGAAGGCGGACCTAGCGCCCCATTTCCCAGAGAATCACCGCCGCCGCCGCCGCCGCGTTCAGCGACTCGCACCGCTCCCGCATGGGAATCTTCACCGTCTTTTCGCTCAATCGGAGCAGCTCCGGCGAAACGCCCCGTCCCTCGCTTCCAATGACCACGGCGCAGCGGTTCAGACGGGCCTCCCCAACCGTGACGCTGTCCTCCCCCAGGGCGGCGGCATACAGGGGCAGGCCGGACCGCTCCAGCAGCCCCGGCAGGGCCTGCACCTCCGCCTCATACACCGGCAGGCGGAAGCAGGCCCCCATGGTGGCCCGCACCGTCTTGGGGGAAAAGGGGTCGGCGCAGTGGTTGACCAGAATCAGGCCATCCGCCCCCAGGGCGTCGGCGGTGCGCCAGATAGTCCCCACGTTGCCCGGGTCCTGAAGGCCGTCCAGCACCAGCCAGCGCCCCCCCTCCAGCCGTTCCGGCGGGGAAAGGCCGGGCATTTTGGCCAGAAACAGCACCCCCTGGGGGGTTCTGGTGTCGCACAGGCTGTCCAGAAGGTCCGCCGGCGCCTCCGCCCGCCACAGGCCGTCAAGCCCGGGCAGGTCCACCCCCTGAGCGGTGACAACCGCTTCGATGGCAGTCCCCGCCTTCAGCGCCTCGGCCAGCAGCTTGGGACCCTCGCCAAAATAAAGCCCACAGCTCCGGCGGTACGCCCGGTCCCACGTCAGCTTGCGGATGTGCTTAATCAGCTGGTTGTTCCGGCTGGTGATAATGTGCAAGGCGGATACCCTCCCTTTGGACACGATTCTTATATAATAAAGGTATCCCCCCAGGTTGTCAAGGAAAGTTTTTTGACGCATATTGTCCATTGAGAGATTTTATACAGGGACCGGGCTCTGTCCCGGCCCGCCTCTCGCACATAAGCGGCCCTGGAAAAGCGGGGCGGCTTGGAGACCGCCCCCTACAAAACCTCCCCCTCGAACACCGTCCGGGCGGGCCCGGTCATAAAAAGGCTCTCCCCCCGCCGCTCCAGGGTGAGGACGCCCCCGGGCAGAGCGGCCTCAACCCTTGTGCCGCAGCGGTTTTCCTCCATTGCGGCGGCGAAGCAGGCGCAGGCCCCGGTGCCGCAGGCCAGGGTAATCCCGCTGCCCCGCTCCCACACCCGGAGCGCCAGCTGCTCCCGGTCCAGGCAGGCTGCAAACTCAATATTCCGCCGTCCGCCCAACGCGGGATGGCGCTCCAGTGCGGGCCCCAGCCGCTCCAGCTCCACCGCGTTGGGGTCCTCGCAGAAGATCACCCCATGGGGGTTGCCCACCTCCACGGGGATCACGGTAAAGGTCTCCCCGGCCGTCTCCAGCGTGACGGCGCGGCCCACCCGGGCCGTCCCCATGTCCACCGTCACCGCCTCCACTGCCCCGTCCGCAACATGGAGCTCCAGCCGCCGGGGCCCGGCCCCGGTGTCGATGGTGAGACAGGTCTTCCGGGTAAGCCCCTTGTCGTAGACGTACTTGCCCACGCATCGGATGCCGTTGCCGCACATAGTCCCCCGGCTGCCGTCGGCGTTGTACATGTCCATGGAGAAGTCGCCTCCCCGACCCGGGCGGATGCAGATGATCCCGTCGGCCCCCACGCCGAAGTGCCGGTCAGACAGGCAGACAGCCAGCCCGGGCAGGTCCCACGGGACCCGTTCCAGACAGTTGAGGTAGATGTAGTCGTTGCCCAGCCCTTCCATTTTGGTAAAGCGCATAGGTAATTCCCCCTTTCGGAGCCAGCCTATGCGCCGATTCCGCAAGAAAGACCGAAGACTGAAACGGGCAGGGCAGTAGGGGGCGGGCTCTGTCCCGC
>Ga0137308_100278_pt1 | contig 92828 bp, 90 predicted proteins | sample Inofrocosms_June_FD_97181 | JGI IMG/M metagenome (GOLD analysis project Ga0137308, IMG submission 97181) | Mouse cecal microbial communities from Vienna, Austria - N-Acetylneuraminic and N-Acetylglucosamine D2O microcosms_June | ecosystem: Host-associated > Mammals > Digestive system > Large...
TAGTAAAGCAAATATTGAACAATAGACAGGTGGTTGGTTACTACCTGCCGTGTTTATGATAGATTTTTTAGAAATCCCATATTTTTTATATAGTACATTGATCGAAAAATACAGAAAATGCATTCCCCGGATGCAAGCCTCATATATTATTAAAAATCCCATTGGAAGCAAGACCATGAAAATGCGGATGAATAAGATAATAGGGGGCTTTTTCTGCATCTGCCTGCTGCTTTTCCAGCTGCCGCTTCAGACAGCCGCGGCCAATGCCGCAAACGGGCCATCCCCACCTCCGGAGGAATCCTCTCTCTTCGCCACCGCCGCCGTCCTCATGGACGCCGATTCCGGCCGGGTACTCTACGGAAAAAACGAAGATGCCGTCATGGCTATGGCCAGCACTACGAAAATCATGACCTGCATAGTGGTTCTGGAAAACGCGTCTCTGGACGAAACCCTTACCGTGTCCGCCTATGCGGCAAGCATGCCGAAAGTGAAGCTCTACATACAAAAAGGAGAGCAGTACACCATCCGTGACCTGCTGCATTCCCTGATGCTGGAATCCCATAACGATACGGCAGTGGCGCTGGCCGAGCACATAGGCAGGCAGCACCTGCCCCCAGAGCTTCAGGACAAAGCCGTTACGGAATATACAGCTGAGGAGAGCAAACAGGCCGTGTCGGCGTTTGCAGCCCTGATGAATGACAAAGCAGCGGAGCTTGGCTGTAAAAATACATGGTTCATCACGCCCAATGGCCTGGACGCCACGGAAACCATTTCCCTGTCGGATGGCAGCACGATCCAGAAAGAACACTGCACCACGGCAAGGGAACTGGCAGGGATCCTGTCATACTGCATCAAGGAATCGCCAAAAAGGCAGGAGTTTCTGGACATCACCCGGACACAGAATTACAGCTTCTCCGCCAATGGCCGCAGCTTTTCCTGTGTCAACCACAATGCTTTCCTGACCATGATGGATGGCGCTCTCACGGGAAAGACAGGTTTCACCAACAAGGCGGGATACTGCTATGTGGGTGCGCTGACCCGGGACGACAGAACTTTCATAGTGGTTTTGCTGGCCTGCGGCTGGCCCAACAACAAAGGCTATAAGTGGACCGATACCCGCAAACTCATGCAGTACGGCATCGACAACTATTTCTACAGAAGCTTTTCCGGGACGGATGTGGCTTTTGACGAAAGTATCCTTTCGCCGCTTCCCGTACAAAACGGCCAGACAGTTGTCTTAAACGCCACAGCCTACACGGATGTGGAAATTGTAAGGGATATGCCCCCCGGAGGACAGACTTCGGATACCGAAAAGGAAAATGGCAGTTCCGGAAATGGGGACAGCCAATGGCTGAAAGGCCTGTTGCTGCGCCCGGATGAGAAGATTTATGTGCGGTACAGCGTGAAAGAGAAGCTGACGGCCCCTGTGGAACGTGGGACCGTAGTGGGGAGCATCGACTATATAGTGGACGATGTAGTGTATAAGAGGGAAAGCGTAGTTGCAAAGGAATCCGTGGAGGCCATTGACTTAAAATGGTGCGCAAAGCAGGTCTGGAAGCGATTTCTCTGTATCAGATGAAATTTAGCACATTTATGCTTGCCTGTAAACCCAATATGATATATAATGTGAATGGACAAAAGGGAAACACATTTTCACAAAAGGGGTGTGGGGGCATGGCTTCGTCTTCCAAGACAGATACAGAGGTAATTATCGGCGGAAAGGTATTCACCTTAAGCGGCTATGAAAGTGAAGAATATCTGCAAAAGGTTGCGTCCTATATCAACAACAAGATAAACGAGTACAGTAAGCTGGACGGCTTCAAGAGGCAGCCTGCGGATACCCAGGGTGTGCTGCTCCAGCTCAACATTGCGGACGATTATTTCAAAGCCAAGAAGCAGATTTCCGCCTTGGAAGAGGAGCTTGCGGCCAAGGACAAGGATTTATATGATTTGAAGCATGAGCTGATATCCGCCCAAATTAAGCTGGAGAGCGTGGAGGAACAGGTAAAGACGCTGCAGAAAGCACAAAACGAGGGCGAGAAAGAGATCGTGCGGCTGGAAACAGAGTTAAAGAAAAAGTAATAGGGGCTGTCCGGATCCCGGGCAGCTTTTTTCATATCACGCAATCCGAGGAGAAGCGTATGGAGAAGTGTCACAAAGTTGAGCTGCTGGCACCTGCCGGGAACGCGGCCGGTTTCTATGGGGCTGTGCACGCAGGGGCTGATGCCGTTTATTTGGCCGGGAATCGGTTCGGTGCCAGAGCCTATGCCGAAAATTTTACCACAGAGGAGCTTTTGGAGTGCATCCGTTATGGGCATCTTCTGGGGCGGAAAATCTATCTCACCGTAAACACCCTGTTAAAGAATCAGGAGATGGAGCAGCTCTATACCTATCTGGCCCCTCTTTATCAGGCGGGGTTGGATGCGGTGATTGTACAGGATTTGGGGGTGCTGCGCTTTATCCGCACACATTTCCCCGGGCTGAAGCTTCATGTAAGTACCCAGATGACCATCTGTGCCCCCTGGGGAGCCTCTCTGCTGAAAGAAATGGGCGCAAGCCGTATTGTCCCTGCCAGAGAGCTTAGCCTGGAAGAGCTCATTGCCATGGGCCGGCAGTCGGACATTGAGGTGGAGACTTTCATCCACGGGGCCATGTGCTATTGCTATTCGGGCCAGTGCCTGTTTAGCAGTATCCTGGGCGGCCGAAGCGGAAACAGAGGCCGCTGTGCCCAGCCCTGCCGTCTGCCTTACTCCGTAATTTCGGATGGGACAGACCGCAGGGAGTGCCTGTCCGAAAGGGAGGAATCCTATCCGCTGAGCCTGAAAGACATGTGCACAGTGGACCATATCCCACAGCTCATAGAGGCCGGAATTGATTCCTTTAAAATAGAGGGGCGCATGAAGCGGCCGGAATATGCAGCCGGGGTGACGGATATCTACAGGCGCTGCATCGACAATTATTATACGCTTAGACGCACAATGAATTCGCAGGAAGCCGCTAAGGCCTATCATGTAAAAAAGGAAGACAGAAGAGCGCTGGCCTCCCTTTATGTCAGGAGCGGTCTTCACGACGGTTACTATTTCAAACGAAACGGACGGGATATGGTGACGCTGGACAGTCCTGCCTATAGTGAAAGCGATGAGAAGCTGTTGGCCCGTATACAGGAAAAACACATGGCTTCCCGCTTAAAACTGCCGGTGACGGTGCAGGCTTTTTTCCGCGTAGGCAGTCCCGCAAAAGTCATTCTGAAATGGAACGAAATATCGGCGGATGTCCGGGCAGACACTGTAGAGCGTGCCATGAGACAGCCCGTCACAGAGGAAAATGTCAGGAAGCAGCTCTGCAAGCTGGGGGACAGCGCCTTTTATGAGGCAAAGACGGAGATTTCCATGGATCCGGACTGCTTTTATCCATTGAAGCAGATCAACGAACTGCGCCGAATGGCCGTGGCGAAATTGGAAAGACAAATTCTCCTTGCAAGAGGGACAGACGAGGTAGCGGCGGAAAGGCCCGCGGATCCGTATAATGAAGCGACCGGGGACAGAGCTGTGCGGTCCCCTCATAGTTCATGCGGCGAACTGTCAATGGAAGCTGACGGATTGACTCGTTCTGGTCAAAAGCACAAGTACGCATTTTATGTCCGCACCAAAGAACAGCTGGAAGCCCTCGGGGACTGGACCCGGGAGAACCCTTTAGAGTTTCCTGCACGGATTTATGTGGATGGAGATCTGCTTTTGACAAACCGGTCCGAAGTATTGTCATTTTGCAGGAAGAGCTTCTCCGGCAGCGACGCTTTGTACGCGGCGCTTCCCTATATCTTGCGGGAAACAGACCGGGACTACCTGCTTCGGCTGCATCAAGCGGTAAAGGATAGCGGACTCTTCCAGGGCTTTCTGGTCCGTTCCATGGACGGTTTGGGATTTTTGAGAGAAGCAAAAGCGCAGTCCGGGGATGGGGCCATGTCCTGGAGGACGGATGCCGGGGTATATGCCTGGAACGATTCTGCCCTGGAAGAGCTGGCCGCCCTGGCGGAGGGTTTTTGTCTGCCTTACGAGCTGAATGCCGCCGGACAGAGGTGCCTTTTGGAGGGGCTTGAGCAAAAGGGCCTGAGGCAGAGTTTCTCCTGCGAGAAAATCATATACAGTCGGATTCCCATGATGATCACAGCCAATTGTCTGCGCAAAACTATGGGAGAATGCGGAAAGGGGCCTGAAATCCTGCTCCTGAAAGACAGAATCCGCAAGGATTTTCCGGTGCTGACAAACTGTCTTCACTGCATGAACATCCTGTATAACAGCGTTCCCTTTTCCCTGCATGGAAAAGAGGAACAGCCCGGGGCGTGGGCCGGGTGGAAAGGGCGCGTGGACCTGCGCATGGACTTTACTTTGGAAACGCCCCGGGAACTACGGCAGGTTTTGGATGCCTTTTTTAAGGGAACGGCATTTCCCTGGAAAGATTACACCACCGCCCACGAGAAACGCGGAGCAGAATGAGATGAAAGGAACGAGATGCGGGAATATATTACAGAGCTTTCCAGATATATCATACCGGCGCTTATGGCGATTTATACTTTGTGCAGTTTTGCCTGTCTGGCGGACGCAGCGCGTTCTTTCCGGCAGAATGATATTTCAAAGAAGACAGCCATCTATACGGCCCAGAATATTATCATGTTTTTTATACAGCTGTTTCTGTTTACGGATCTGGCGCTGGTAAGCGGCGATCTGGAGTATGTGTTTTTTTATGTGTTCGTGCAGATATTTCTGCTGGCCTGTGCCGTCATGGTCCCTGCCATCTATGACCGAATCAACAGGCTGCTGTTAAACAATATGTGCATGCTGACGGGGACAGGGCTGTGCATTATTTCACGGATTTCCTTTCGGCAGGCTGTAAAGCAGTATGTCATTGTGCTGCTGTCCCTGGCAGTAGCGCTGTTCATTCCCTGGGTGCTGTCCCGGATTCATTTCCTGAAAAAGCTGACCTGGGTGTACGCTGCCGCGGGCATAGTCATGCTGGGCATTGTCCTCCTCTACAGCGAAGTCACTTACGGCGCGGAGATTTCCTTTACCGTGGCAGGTCTGACCTTTCAGCCCTCGGAATTTGTAAAAATTATCTTTGTCTTCTTCCTGGCCGGCGCACTCTGGGAGAAAGTCTCTTTCGCCAGAGTGGCGCTGACGGCTGTCCTTGCCGGGACCCATGTAGTGATTCTTGTCCTGTCCAAAGACTTAGGAAGCGCATTGATTTTCTTTGTAGGCTATGTTTTCATCGTATTCGCCGCCTCCAGAAATTATCTTTATCTTCTGGCAGGCGCCATTGGAGGAGGCGGGGCGGCCTGGGGCGCCTATAAGCTGTTCGGCCATGTGAGAGACCGTGTCATTACTTGGCAAAATCCATGGACCTATATCGACAAGGAAGGCTTTTCCATCACCCAGTCGCTTTTTGCCATCGGAAGCGGCAGCTGGTTCGGTATGGGACTGCTCAAAGGGAATCCCAAAGCCATTCCTTTCGTGGAGAAAGACTTTATTTTTTCTTCCCTGTGCGAGGAGCTGGGCGTGATCTTCGGTATCTGTGTCATTTTGCTCTCAATGGCCTGTTTTCTGGAAATGATGCGGATGGCAGCCCTGATCAAGGACAGATTTTATCAGCTGATCGTATATGGTATCGGCATTATGTATATCTTCCAGATATTTCTGACCATAGGCGGCGGTATCAAGCTGATTCCGCTCACCGGTGTGACACTGCCTTTTATCAGCTATGGAGGCAGCTCCGTAATGACCACTATGATCATGTTTTTCCTGATCCAGGGTATTTATATAAGACTTCAGCAGGAAGGAGGCAGGCAAAGTGCCAGAAAAACAGAAAAAAACACGGCCCGCACAGCCCCCAAAAAAGACCGCTAAGCGAAAAAACACCAAAAACACAGGACACTATAGTGCAAACAGGCCGGAAATCGTCGCCACCAGCTGTTTCTTCGGGCTGTTGTTTACCGTGCTGATCGGATATTTGGGATTTTTTGCCGCCACCAGCCAGGAGGAGATGATCAACAACAGCTACAATTCCAGGCAGGAGCTCCTGCTGTCCAGGAATTACCGGGGCACAATCTATTCCAAAGACGGTGAGATCCTTGCCGATACCCAAGTGGACCGGGACCAGAACGAATCCCGCGTATACCCCTACGGCAAGCTGTTCGCCCATGCGGTGGGGTATGCCACCAAAGGACGCACGGGTGTGGAATCCCTGGCAAATTATTATCTTATCAATACCAGTACCTCCCTGGCAAATAAGGCTGCCAACGACGCTGCCGGCATTAAAAATCCCGGCGACAATGTCTATACCACCCTGGACGTGAATCTCCAGCAGGTGGCAGACTCTCAGCTCAACATCTATAAAGGCGCCATTGTAGTCACTGAAGTGTCCACCGGCAAAATCCTGGCAATGGTGTCCCACCCCAATTTTGATCCCAATGAGATCGATCAGATCTGGGATTCCATTATGGAGGACGAGGACAGTTCCATACTTTTAAACCGGGTGACCCAGGGACAGTATCCCCCGGGATCCACCTTTAAGATCATAACGGCCCTGGAATATATCCGTGAGAACCCAGACTCCTACAACGATTATTCCTATACCTGCACCGGCCGTTTCAGCGCAGACACCGGGCGTATCAACTGTTACCGGGGGACAGTCCACGGGCAAGTGGACTTTACCGACTCTTTTGCGAAATCCTGCAACGCCTCCTTTGCCAATATCGGCACCAGTCTGGATCAGGCTGCCTTTGAGAAGACACTGGACGGGCTGCTGTTCAACCAGGCGCTGCCGCTTGACATTCCTTATTCCGAAAGCAAGGCCAACGTAGTGGACAAGGTGTCTATGAACGAATTGATGCAGACTTCTATCGGACAGGGAAAGACCCAGATTTCTCCCATACATCTGAACATGATCACCAGCGCCATCGCCTATGGCGGTGTTCTAATGAAACCTTATTTGGTGGATCATGTGGAAAATGACGCCGGCCGTACGGTGAAATCTTACCAGCCGGAAGCTTTCGGAAGTCTGATGAGCAGGGATGAGGCGGATCTCCTGAAAGCCCTGATGGAGGATGTGGTGAAAGAGGGCACCGGCAGAAAACTTTCCGGTCTAAGCTATACGGCTGCGGGCAAGACAGGTTCTGCGGAGTACAATGACAAAAAAGAGGACAGTCACGCCTGGTTTACCGGTTTCGCGCCGGTGGAAGAGCCTGAAATCTGTGTCACAATCATCGTGGAAGGGGCAGGCAGCGGCAGCGATTATGCGGTTCCCATTGCCAAAAATATTTTTGACGCATATTTTGACAAGGAAGAATAACAAGGAAAAATAAGTATTGCACTTCTTGATAGATTGGAATATACTTGTCTTTAGTCAAGTAATGACACACCAATCAGGAGGAATTGCAATGTTAGAAGCAACAAGCTGTGGTGGTGTGGTAATTTTTCGTGGAAAGATCCTGCTCTTGTATAAGAATTACAAAAACAAGTATGAGGGCTGGGTTCTGCCGAAAGGCACTGTCGAGCAGGGAGAGGACTATAAGGACACCGCTCTGCGGGAAGTGCTGGAGGAGTCGGGAGCGAAAGCTACCATCATAAAATATATCGGGAAAAGTGAATATACATTCAATGTACCCGAAGACATCGTGGAGAAAGAAGTCCACTGGTATCTGATGATGGCCGACAGTTATTACAGCAAACCACAAAGGGAAGAGTTCTTTTCGGATTCAGGCTATTACAAGTATCACGAGGCATACCATTTGCTGAAATTCGCAAATGAGAAACAGATTCTGGAAAGGGCATATGAGGAATATCTGGAACTGAAGAAAAGTAATTTATGGGGCAGCAAGAAGTATTATTAGGTTTTTGCTGTATTGAAGGAATCTGCGCATGGCTCTCGGAATCAAATATCATTCGAATTTGTATCTGGGTAATGGCATTAAGGAGAAAAAACTGGATAAAATAAAGAAAAAGCTGGAAAACAAGCCTGTTTTTTCCGGTGTGTTTTTGATCTGTATTTCCCGCAATCCTTATGACCAGCTGGAAATCTATGAGGCAAGGCAGCTGTGTCAGTCCTATTACCAAAAATTTCCCCCCTGCGTGGTAGGCATAGCCCGCAGCAGAGAGGATGCCTTTGCGCTGGTGGAGAGGATCGTGACAGAGTGTCTGGAGAACAGAGGCGACTGCTTGCTTAAGGAGTATCTGCAATGTTAGGTATCATTTTAAAGATCTTGTCCATAGTCGGCATAGTTCTCCTGGCAGTGCTTGGGCTTTTGCTCCTGTCGCTGTTCTTGTTACTATTCTTTCCTTTTACCTACAGGGTCAGGGGCAGCAAAGATGATCAGGGACTGTGTCTCACAGCCGGAGTAAGCTGGCTGTTCGGGCTGTTCAGGGTACGTTTCCGGTATCCTGAGCCGGGATGTCTGACTGTTAAAGTCCTGTGGTTTACGCTGTTTCATGTGAAAATACCGCCCGAGAAAGGCCCTGAAGCAAAGCAAAAGAACACCAAAAAAGAATCCGGAAAAGGGATAAAGCCTGACGGGCGGGGGGAAAACCTTTCCGCTGAGGCCGAAAATTCCGCAGACTCTTTTGATGCAGAGCAAAGACCGGAAAGTCCGGATCCCGTCGAAGCCGTTTCCGACGATACCCGGGAAAAAACAAAATCTCCGGATGAAAAAGCATTCCCCGGAAAGATTTCAGAAATAATTCAGAAGATAAAGTACACAATTCATCATATATATGATAAAATAAAGGAAATTTGGGAAAATATATCTTATTATATGGATCTTTTGCAGGAGGACAACACGAAACAGCTCCTTTCCCATGCGCTTTGCAGGGGAGGCAAAATTCTGAGGAGCATCCGGCCAAAGCATATGAAAGTGCAGCTGTTATTGGGAATGGACTCCCCCGATACCACCGGATATATCTACGGTATCTACTGCATACTGTCGGCAGCGCCGGGGCCGTCATTTCAGGTAGTGCCGGATTTTGAGAAAAAGCGGCTGGAGGGGACTTTCGATATCGCCGGACATGTAATTTTGTGGGTATTTGTGATCAACGGCCTAAGGCTGCTTTGTGACAAAAAGCTCCGCCTGTTCCTGAAAAAATTAAAGGCAGGCCGTAAGAAAATACAAAAAGCCGCGGCATAGCAATGCCGCAATCAGATTTTGAGCCGGAACAAAACGCAGGCTTAAGAATGGAGGAAAAAATGGCAGAAAAGGAAAATCAGTTTCAGGGAGTCGTGGAGTCTCTGCTTCGGGGAATGGACACTGTACTGTCCACCAAGACAGTGGTGGGAGAGGCTACAAAAATCGGTGACACGATCATCTTGCCCCTTGTGGACGTAAGCTTTGGCGTAGGGGCAGGGGCAGGCAGCAACGGACAGAAGAACTCAAGCTCCGGAGCCGGCGGCATGGGAGGGAAGATGACTCCCAGCGCAGTTTTGGTCATCAAGGACAATGCGGTCAAGCTGGTGAACATCAAGAATCAGGATGCCGTTACTAAGGTATTGGACATGATACCGGATCTGGTGGACAAGTTTACGAAGCCCAAGGGCAAAAAAACGGAGGAAGATAGTCATTCCGGGGAGATTTCCGACGCGGAGGTAGTGGATATCGCCTTTCCGGAAGAAGAAAAAAACGAGGACTGACATTTTTCCCATAGCAGGCGCATATAATAGAGCGATACCATGAAATCTGAGGCATCATGAAAAAGATTGTAGGATTCATTGCTTTATTCATAGCTATCGGTATGCTGATCATGCTGATCACTCACAACCGGCTGGTGGGTCTGATTCTCATCGCTCTGTTATTGTTCCTGGGATATAACTGCTTCTGTGATTAAAAGGCATTAGAAAAAGAGCAGAGAATCCTCTGCTCTTTTTTCGCCGACATCAATTTCCATTCTTTCAAATACGGTTTTAAAAGCTTATGCTCTCTCAACCTTGCCTGACCTTAAGCAACGGGTGCAGACATGTATCCTCTTTGCAGCGCCGTTTACCTTGCACTTTACCCGCTTGACATTCGCTTTCCACATTGCATTGGTCTTTCTATTAGAATGGCTTACATTATGACCGAACTGAACGCCTTTCCCACAAATATCACACTTAGCCATTTTGCCACCTCCTCAGCCCCTGCGCTTGTATTTTGTTCCCGACAACAGAAAATCCGTATTCCATATTTTCTATTGTACACAACAGTAGTATTCTAACAGAAATATATGGAAAAAGCAAGTAAAAAAAATCTTTTTTTAATTTTATAATTATTATTCCCTTTTTCTGGGAAAGCTGTTAAAATAGTATCTATATGTCTGCTTATTTTGCTTGGACAAAGAAAGGAAGGGTTACTATGAAAGGTTCTTCTATGAATACCCATATGGGAAAGATTGTCGTTCATAATGAAGTGATTGCCCAGTATGCGGGAGGCGTTGCCGTGGAATGCTTCGGTATCGTAGGCATGGCAGGGGTCAGCGTAAAGGACGGTCTGGTAAAGCTTCTGAAAATGGACAGCATCACCAGAGGCATAAGCGTGACGCTCCATCAGAATAAACTGATCCTTGATTTCCATGTCATCGTTGCCTATGGTGTCAGCATACTGGCAGTGGCTGATAACCTGATCAGCAATGTAAAGTACAAAGTGGAAGAGTTTACCGGCATCGAAATCGAGAAGATCAATATCTATGTAGATGGTGTCAGAGTAATTGATTAAGGAGGAGCATGTCGTGAGTTTACAACAAATCGATGCTGGGATGCTTTCCAGGATGTTCCTGGCCGGCGCAAAAAATTTGGAGAGCAAAAAAGAATGGATCAATGAGCTGAATGTTTTCCCTGTTCCTGACGGTGACACCGGCACCAATATGACCATGACCATCATGTCTGCAGCCAGAGAGGTGACGCAGCTGGGCGATGCCGTCAGCATGCCGGGGCTATGCAAAGCCATATCCGGCGGGTCACTCCGGGGTGCAAGAGGAAATTCCGGCGTTATTCTGTCGCAGCTTTTCCGCGGCTTTACCAGGCGCATCAAGGAGGAGCAGGCGCTGACGATTCCCATCCTTGCAGAAGCCTTTGACAAGGCTGTTGAGACTGCTTACAAGGCTGTCATGAAGCCCAAAGAGGGGACGATCCTCACGGTGGCCAGAGGCGCGGCGGAAAAGGCAGAGGAGCTTGCGGAAAGCGGCTGTGCGGATATGGAGACCTTTTTATCCACAGTGATCAAGCATGCGGAATATGTGCTGAGCCAGACCCCGGAGATGCTTCCGGTATTAAAACAGGCCGGCGTGGTGGATTCCGGCGGTCAGGGGCTGATCGCGGTGATGTCAGGCGCTTTTGACGCTTTCCTGGGCAAGGAAATCGACTTTTCCATCAAACCCGCCCCGGGCAGCGGAGCAAACGGCGGAAGTGTCAGGGAAAGCCGTGCTGAAGAACAGGTGGAGATCAAGTTCGGTTATTGCACGGAATTCATTATCATGCTGAACAAGACTTTCAATATCAAGACGGAAATGGATTTCAAGGCATATCTGGAATCTATCGGCGATTCCATTGTATGTGTGGCGGACGACGATGTCGTGAAAGTGCACGTACATACCAATGACCCCGGTCTGGCTATCCAGAAGGCATTGAAGTATGGCGCGCTTTCCAATATGAAGATCGACAATATGCGTCTGGAGCATCAGGAAAAGCTCTTTAAGGCAGCCCAGGCTTCCAAGCCGGCGCCCGCCACTGAGCTGTCTGCGCCGCTCAAGGACTATGGCTTCATTGCCGTCTCCGCAGGGGATGGCATCAATGAAATCTTTAAAAGCCTTGGGGTGGATTATATCATAGAGGGCGGACAGACCATGAACCCCAGCACCGCTGATATTCTGGACGCCGTGGAAAAAGTCAATGCCAAGACGATTTTCATACTGCCCAATAATAAGAACATTATCCTGGCCGCGAATCAGGCTGCGGAGCTCACTGCGGAAAAGGATCTGTTCGTGATTCCCACCAAAACCATACCTCAGGGAATCACGGCTGTCATCAACTTTGTACCGGATCTGACCGCGGATGAAAATGAAGCCAATATGCTGAGCGAAATCGGCAATGTCTCCACGGGACAGGTGACCTATGCAGTGCGCGACACGGTCATTGATGACAAGGAAATCAAAAAAGGCGATTTCATGGGGATCGGCGACGACGGCATTCTCGCTGTGGGCAGCGATATCGCCGGTGTGGCGGGAGACACGGTATCGAAAATGATGAATCAGGAGAGTGAACTGATCAGCATCTACTATGGCAGTGATGTGAAAGAAGAGGATGCGGAAAGCTTCCGGGCTCAGATGGCGGACCGCTATCCTGACTGCGATATTGAGCTGCAGTACGGAGGCCAGCCGATTTACTATTATGTCATGTCTGTGGAATAACGGACCTTGAAGGAGGCTTATGGACGGGAATACTCCTATAACAGAGCTCAAAGGGGTCGGCGACAAGACCCGGAAATTGTTCGAAAAGCTGGATATCCGGACAGTGGGAGAGCTGCTTGATGCCTGCCCCAGAGACTATGAGATGTTCAAAGAGCCTCTTAAGATTCAGGAAGCTGCCTGCGGTGATGTATGCGCAATTCATGCCGCCGTGTCCGGCATTGCCAGTGAACGGCGGATACGCAGGCTTAGTATCCTCCATGTGAATGTAGCGGACGAAACCGGCGGGCTGCAGCTGATTTTCTATAACATGCCTTTCCTGAAAAAGACCCTGCGGCCCGGAGGCTTCTATATCTTCCGGGGGCTGGTCCGGTCTAAAGCCGCGCTCAAGGTCATGGAACAGCCCAAGATCTTCTCCATGGAAGACTATCGCAAGCTCACGGACCGGCTGGTGCCACGGTATGCCCTGACGAAAGGACTGACCAATCAGGCCGTACAAAAATACGTAAAGCAGGCGTTGTCTTTGTATGAATTCCGGTCAGAGTATTATGAGGCTTCTTTCCTGGATGCGTATCAGCTGGTTTCCCGCAGGGAGGCGCTGGAGACCGTGCACTTCCCGAAAGATTACGATTCTCTGGCAAGAGCCAGACGGCGTCTGGTATTCGATGAATTTTTCGAGTTTCTCTTCCTGATACGCAGCAGCCAAAGGCTGAATAAAGAGCTGCCCAATAACCACAAGATGTTTGAAACTGCCGATACCGTGCGCTTTCTGGAAAAACTTCCCTTTCCGCTGACAAAGTCCCAGAACAAAGTCTGGCAGGAAATCCGCGAAGATCTTTTGGGAGAAAGCTGTATGAATCGTCTGGTGCAGGGGGATGTGGGCTCCGGAAAGACCATCGTGGCTGTACTTGCATTGCTCATGACTGCCGCAAACGGATATCAGGGTGCGCTGATGGCTCCTACCGAAGTGCTTGCCGTGCAGCACTTTGAGACCATACAGAAGTATGTGACAGAGTATGGACTATTGTTTTGTCCGGTGCTTTTGGTAGGTTCCATGACGGCTAAGGAGAAAAGGGCAGCCTGTGAAAAAATTGCTGCAGGAGAGACGAATCTCATAATAGGTACCCATGCCCTGATTCAGGAAAAGGTACAATACCGTTCGCTGGGTCTGGTGGTGACTGATGAGCAGCACCGTTTTGGGGTAAGGCAGCGGGAGCTTCTGGCAAAGAAAGGGGAAAATCCCCATATTCTGGTCATGAGCGCCACACCGATTCCAAGGACCTTGGCCATTATTTTGTATGGGGATCTCCATCTGTCCGTCATTGACGAGCTGCCGGTGGGCAGGCTGCCCATTAAGAACTGTGTGGTGAATACCAGCTACCGGCCCAAGGCCTATCAGTTCATCGCCGGGCAGGTGGCCCAGGGACGGCAGGTCTATGTGATCTGCCCCCAGGTGGAGGGCGACGGAGACGACGCCGAGGGCGGACTTCCCCTTGAAAATGTAATAGATTACACGGAAAAGCTAAAGAACGCTCTGCCGTCCGACGTCCAGACAGCTTATCTCCATGGGAAAATGCGTCCCGGGGACAAGAACCGAATCATGAATCAATTTGCAGCGCATACCATAGATGTGCTGGTATCTACCACTGTCATAGAGGTAGGGATCAATGTGCCCAATGCCACCGTGATGATGGTGGAGAACGCGGAACGCTTCGGCCTGGCCCAGCTCCATCAGCTTCGGGGACGGGTGGGGCGCGGGGAACATCAGAGCTATTGTATCTTTATCAGCGCCGACGAGAAAGCGGATTCCATGGAGCGGCTGCAGATTCTGAACAAATCCAATGACGGATTTCTGATTGCTTCGGAGGATTTAAAGCTGAGAGGGCCGGGTGAACTGTCCGGCATCCGTCAGAGCGGGGAATTCTCTTTCCGGATGGGAGATATCTATGCGGATGCGGGGCTGCTGAAGCAGGCGTCAGAGGCTGTGGACAGGCTGCTATTGACAGATCCGGATTTAGCGCAGCCGGAACATGTCCGGTTGAAAGCACATTTGAAAGAAGCAGCGGATACAAGTGTGGATTTCCGTTCTATATAAATTCTATATAAATAAAAATATGCCGCATATTGTAAAAACGAATGCGCAGAAACGAGGAAATTATGGCAAGCGTAGCGATTGTAACAGACAGCAACAGCGGAATTACCCAGGCTGTCGGCAGGGAGATGGGGATTTTTGTGTTGCCCATGCCTTTTATGATTGATGATGAGACCTATTTTGAGGACATTAACCTGACCCAGGAGGGCTTCTATAAAAAGTTGGCCTCCGGCGCAAATATTGCCACTAGCCAGCCCTCTCCGGAGTCTGTGCTAAAGCTGTGGGACAACGTTCTCTCGGAATATGACGAACTTGTCCACATTCCCATGAGCAGCGGTCTGTCAGGTTCCTGCCAGAGCGCCATGATTCTTGCAGAGGAATATCAGGGGCGGGTTCAGGTGGTAAATAATCAGCGGATTTCCGTTACCCAGAGGCAGTCCTGCCTGGATGCAAAGCTTCTGGCTTCCAAGGGGAAGAACGCTAAGGAGATTAAGGAATTTCTGGAGGCCGATAAGTTCAACAGCAGTATTTATATTATGCTGAATACCCTGTATTACCTGAAAAAGGGCGGCCGGATAACGCCTGCTGCGGCGGCTATAGGGACTATGCTACGGCTAAAGCCCGTGCTCCAGATTCAGGGAGAGAAGCTGGATGCTTTTGCCAAGGCCAGAACTACAAATCAGGGCAAGAGCATTATGCTGAATGCCATAAAGGCGGATATCGAGAAACGATTCGGCGGGATGACGCCGGACAGGCATATCTGGCTCCAGATTGCGCATACGGCGAATCCCGATGAGGCTTTCAGCTATCGGGACGAGGTTTTGGAGCATTTTCCGGGGTATGATGTGCATGTTGATGCGCTTTCGCTGAGCGTGGCCTGTCATATCGGGCCCGGGGCTTTGGCATTGGCTTGTTGCAGGAAAATAGACTTATAAGAGTTATGGAGAGGTTCTTGAATGGCTGGTACAAGTAATCATGAAAAAGAAGCATTCCAGGGGAATTATGACGCCTCCAGCATTACGGTGCTGGAGGGGCTGGAGGCTGTGCGGAAGAGACCCGGGATGTATATCGGCAGTGTTTCCACGAAAGGTCTGAATCATCTGATTTATGAGATTGTGGACAATGCCGTGGATGAACATCTGGCAGGAGTTTGCGATACCATCCGAGTGGTGCTGGAGGCGGACGGGTCTGCCACTGTCACAGACAATGGACGCGGGATTCCCGTGGGAATGCATGAAAAGGGAATCAGTGCGGAGAGGCTTGTGTTCACCACCCTCCATGCAGGCGGGAAATTTGATAATTCGGCTTATAAGACCAGCGGAGGACTACACGGAGTGGGGTCATCGGTGGTGAATGCCCTTTCCACCCGATTGACTGTAACGGTCAAAACCGGCGGATACATTTATGAGGATAAATATGAGCGGGGAAATCCAATCACTCCCCTTCAGGACGGTCTGCTTCCCGTATTGGGAAAGACAAAAGAGACCGGGACTATCATTAATTTTCTGCCCGACGATACCATTTTTGACAAAACACGGTTTAAGGAGGATGATGTAAAGAGCCGGCTCCATGAGACGGCTTATCTGAATCCGAATCTGACCATTATCTTTGAAGACAAACGCAGGGAAGTGCCTGAGACAGTGACATTTCATGAGCCGGACGGAATCACGGGTTTTGTCCAGGATATGAATAAGTCCCAGGAGGCGGTGCATGATATTGTCTATTTCAGCGGGGAGAGCGAGGGGATTTCCGTTGAAGTGGCTTTCCAGTATATTAATGAGTTCCATGAAAATGTACTGGGATTTTGTAATAATATCTTTAATTCCGAGGGCGGCACCCATTTGACGGGATTTAAGACTATGTTCACGAATGTGATCAATACCTATGCCAGGGATCTGGGAATCCTTAAGGAAAAGGATGCAAATTTTACGGGGGCGGACGTGCGCAACGGCATGACGGCTGTGGTGTCCATCAAGCATCCGGATCCCAGATTCGAGGGACAGACGAAGACAAAGCTGGACAATCAGGATGCAGCGAAAGTAGTGTCCAAGGTAACGGGTGAGGAGATTGTGCATTTCTTCGACCGGAATCTGGAGACGCTGAAGAATATCATTGCCTGTGCGGAAAAGGCGGCAAAGATCCGCAAGACCGAAGAGCGCGCAAAGACAAACATGCTGACAAAGCAGAAATTCTCTTTTGACTCCAACGGAAAGCTGGCCAACTGTGAGTCCAGAACTCCCTCCCAGTGCGAAATCTTCATCGTAGAGGGTGATTCCGCGGGAGGCAGCGCCAAGATGGCGAGAAATCGTATGTTCCAGGCAATTCTGCCCATCCGGGGCAAGATTCTGAATGTGGAGAAAGCCAGCATCGACAAAGTCCTGGCCAACGCGGAGATCAAGACCATGATCAATGCGTTTGGCTGCGGGTTCTCGGAAGGCTATGGAAATGACTTCGACATTTCCAAGCTGCGCTATGACAAAATCATCATCATGGCGGATGCGGATGTGGACGGCGCCCATATCTCCAATCTGCTGCTGACGCTGTTCTACCGGTTTATGCCGGAGCTGATATTCGAGGGACATGTGTATATTGCCATGCCTCCTCTGTACAAGGCTATGCCGGCCAAGGGAGAAGAGCAGTATCTGTATGACGACAAGGCGCTGGAAAGGTACCGCAAGACCCATAAAGGTTCTTTTACTCTGCAAAGATATAAGGGCCTGGGCGAGATGGATGCCGAGCAGCTTTGGGAGACGACTTTGAATCCGGAAACCCGCCGGATGAAACTGGTGGAGATCGAGGATGCCAGGATGGCCTCCGAAGTGACGGAGCTCTTAATGGGCACAGAGGTGCCTCCGCGCAAGACTTTTATCTATGAGCACGCGGTGGACGCGGAACTGGATATCTGAGGATATCCGGGGCTCGCTAAATTTCTTTTACAAACGAATAAAACTATGGTATACTTTTACATATTTATGCGGACCGGATACTGAAAAAAGATCAAAAAGGATCAATATAAATGGAAGACAGCAGAATCATTAAAACAGAATATTCCGAGGAGATGCAGAAGTCTTTTATCGATTACGCCATGAGTGTCATCATAGCCAGAGCCCTTCCGGATGTGCGCGACGGACTCAAGCCCGTGCAGAGGCGCACCCTTTATGATATGTACGAGCTGGGGATACGCTACGACAGACCCTACCGGAAATGCGCGCGTATCGTGGGTGATACCATGGGTAAGTACCATCCCCACGGAGACAGCTCTATCTATGACTCTCTCGTAGTCATGGGGCAGGATTTTAAGAAAGGACTGCCCCTTGTAGACGGCCACGGCAATTTCGGCAATATCGAGGGGGACGGCGCAGCCGCCATGCGTTATACGGAGGCAAGGCTGCAGAAAGTAACTCAGGAGGCTTATCTGGCGGATCTGGACAAGGACGTGGTGGATTTTGTCCCCAATTTTGACGAGACGGAAAAAGAACCCTCTGTCCTGCCGGTAAAGCTCCCCAATTTCCTCATCAACGGCTCCGAGGGCATTGCGGTAGGTATGGCTACCAGCACACCGCCCCACAATCTGGGGGAGGTGGTGGATGCCATGAAAGCCTATATGCGCAATGAGAGCATCACTACAAAAGAACTGATGCGATACCTGAAAGGGCCGGACTTTCCTACCGGCGGCATCGTCACCAATAAGGACGACCTGCTGCAGATTTACGAGACGGGTACAGGCAAGATCAAAATCCGCGGCAAAGTGGAATTCGAGAAGTTAAAAGGCGGTAAGATCAATGTCGTCATCACGGAGATTCCCTACCCCATGATCGGCATGAACATCTCCAAGTTCCTCTCCGATGTGGCAGGGCTGGCGGAGTCCAAAAAGACCCTGGACGTGGTGGATATCTCCAACCAGTCCTCCAAGGAGGGGATCCGCATCGTAATAGAACTTCGAAAGGACGCGGACGCGGAGAACTTCGTGAATCTTCTCTATAAAAAGACCAGGCTGGAGGACACCTTTGGCGTCAACATGCTGGCCATCTGTAATGGCAGGCCGGAGACTATGGGGTTAAAGGATATCCTGAAAGCCAACATGGATTTTCAGTTCCAGATTGCCACCAGGAAGTACAACAATCTGCTGACCAGAGAGCTGGAGCGCAAGGAGGTGCAGGAGGGCCTGATCAAGGCCTGCAACGTCATTGACCTGATCATCGAGATCCTGCGGGGCTCCAAAGACCGCAATATGGCGAAAGCCTGTCTGGTGGAGGGCAAAACTGCCGGCATCAAGTTCAAATCCAGGGAGTCCAAAATCATGGCGGCCCAGCTTTCTTTTACGGAGAGACAGGCCAACGCCATCCTGGAAATGCGCCTCTACAAGCTGATCGGCCTGGAAATCGAGGCCCTCATTAAGGAGCATGAGGACACCATGGCCAATATCTACCGTTATGAGGATATCCTGGACCGGAGGGATTCCATGGCCCAGGTCATTATCAACGAGCTGGATGCGTTCAAAAAAGCATATAGCCGCAGGCGCAGAACTGTTATTGACAATGTGGAAGAGGCTGTCTATAAGGAAAAGGAGATAGCGGAAACTGAGGTTGTCTTCCTCATGGATCGGTTCGGATATGCCAAAGTCATTGATTCCACAGCATATGAGCGCAACAAGGACGCGGCTGACAGCGAGAACAAATTCGTCTTTCCCTGCAAGAATACCGGCAAGGTATGCCTCTTTACTTCCGCAGGCCAGCTTCATACCATCAAGGTCATGGATCTGCCTTTCGGAAAGTTTCGGGACAAAGGGGTTCCCATAGACAATGTGAGCAATTATAATTCCGAGAAAGAGACCATTGTTTATATCACCAGCCAGACAGAGTTGAACCTAAAGCGGGTGGTCTTCGTCACGGCCCAGGCCATGATCAAACTGGTAAGCGGCGGGGAATTTGATGTATCCAAGCGCACTGTGGCAGCCACCAAGCTGGGAGAGGGAGACCAGGTTCTGAACGTAACACCCCTGGAGGAACAGCGGCATGTGGTCTTACAGACAAAAGAGGGATTCTTTCTGAAATTTGCCATGGAGGAAATCCCCGAGCAGAAGAAAGCCGCTCTGGGCGTGCGGGGCATGAAGCTGGGGCCAAAGGATATAGTGGAAAATGTATACTATACTTCCGGTCTCACAGAAAGCTCCATGGTTTATAAAGGCAAGACCATTGATTTAAACAAAATGAAAGCCGCCAAACGTGACGGCAAGGGGACAAAAATAAGAGTTTGACGAGAAAGACATGAGGGTTTGAGATGAGAGTGATCGCGGGTACAGCCAGGAGCCTTCCCCTAAAGACACCGGAAGGGCTGGATGTGCGGCCTACCACAGACCGTATCAAAGAGACCTTATTCAATATGCTGCAGTGGGATATCCCGGGGGGTATCTTTCTGGATCTGTTCAGCGGCAGCGGCAGTATAGGCATCGAAGCCTTAAGCCGCGGCGCGCGAAAAGCCTATTTTGTGGACAATGCCCAAAAATCCATTGCCTGCATTCAGCAGAATCTTATCTTTACGAAAATGGCGGACAGAGCCGTGGTGCTGAAACAGGATGTGCGAAGCGCTCTGGGCAGCATTCGGGAGGATTCGGTGGATATCATATTTATGGACCCGCCCTATGACTGCGGCGAGGAAAAAGCCGCCCTTGCCCTCCTCAGAGACATGCCCTATGTGACCGAGGACACCGTCGTGGTGGCAGAGGCGGCCCGGGACACGGATTTCTCGTGGGTTTCCCAGTTGGGGTTCTATATTACAAAGGACAAGCAGTACAGAACCAACAAACATATCTTTATGAAAAGAGGATAATCATGAAACGTGCTGTCTATCCCGGAAGCTTTGATCCCGTTACATTTGGCCATCTGGATGTGATCCGGCGGGCTTCCGAAGTATTTGATGTGTTGATTGTCAGTGTATTGAATAACAAAGTAAAGACACCATTGTTTTCTGTGGAAGAACGTGTTAAGATATTAAAAGATGCTACAAAAGGTATCCCCAATGTGGAGGTGGACAGCTTCACCGGCCTTTTGATCAATTACGCGGCGGAGAAGAATATTCATGTGGCGGTCAGGGGGCTGCGTGCCATCACGGATTTTGAATACGAGCTGCAGATCGCCCAGACCAACCGGAAGCTTTCCGATGGTAACCTGGATACCATCTTTCTGACTACAAGCCTGGAGTACGCCTACCTCAGTTCCTCCAGCGTAAAGGAAATTGCCAGCTTTGGCGGGGATATCAGCCAGTGTGTTCCGGAGTTTGTTGCGAAAATGATTTATGAGAAATACCACATTCTTTAAATAGACAGGAGTGACGTTTATGAGCAGCAGAATAGAACAATTGATCGATGAACTGGAGGAGTATATCGAAAGCTGCAAACCCAAATTCATGTCGAATTCTGAGATCATCGTGAACAAGGACGAGATTGATGAATTGCTTCGTGAGCTGCGCATGCGTACTCCAGAGGAAATCAAGCGGTACCAGAAGATCATCAGCAACAAAGAAGCCATTCTCAACGACGCCAGAGCAAAAGCCCAGGCGCTGATAGACGAGGCTACGGTGCACACCAACGAGCTGATCAGCGAACATGAGATTATGCAGCAGGCTTACGCCCAGGCCAACGGCATCGTGGCCACTGCGGCAAAGCAGGCCAGAGAGATTCTGGACAAGGCTACCATTGAGGCCAATGAACTGCGGACCCAGGCCTCCCGGTACACGGAGGACAGGCTCTCGGAGCTGGATTCCATTGTATCCTCAGCCATCCAGTCCACCAATGCCGACTATGACCGCCTGATCGGCGATCTGGGTCAGTACCGTGACCTGATTCAATCCAATCTGCAGGCGTTGCGTCCCGCGGAGGATCTGGGAATGCATTTGGATGACCCTGAAGAAGACGACAAATTGGATGTGTTGTAAAAATGGAAAATTTCATTCCATTAACAGAACCAGTTTCGTATGGAAGAAGTGCATTCCACGGGAGCTGGTTCTTTCCATATCCGGGCTTTTGCCGCTTTGTTTCTTTCCATCGCATCCGTCAGCGCAGAAATGAGCCGGGCAAAAAGAGGAACCAGCACAGGTAAAAAAAGCCGGTCACTGCAGTCAGCACAATTTTATGTAAAATGTAATCTCTGATGGACAGATCCGAACCGCTGATACAGCTGTAGGTCTGAGCGATACAGGAAAATCCGCCGAATGAAAGCGCCAGCAGACTGTACAACGGCAAGAGTGTATACCATAGAGGAAGCCCTTTCCCCGGTGCAAAATCCCATAGCTGCCTGAGTCCGCCCGTGATTTCAAATAAGGGAGAGAACAGAGGCAGGGACCTGCCCAGGAGGATATGAGGAATCAAATTCAGCAGATTAAACAGAATCATGTAGCCCCCCAGAGAGAGCATGCTCTGTACCGAGGCCTGAATGGAATTATTGGTTTCCTCCAAAAGCTTTTCGCCCAGAGAGATTCTCCGGGGTACCTCCTTTCCCTTCCGGACGCTGCCCCCGGTATCCTCGCAGGCAACAATGGAGGCCTGAAGACGCCCTGCCTGCTTCTCGGCCGAACCGGTAAGATCCCGAAAGCGTGTATAACGCAGCGCAAGGCCGTACAGAAGCGGAATTCCGTACATGCCGAAGAGATAGGGCAGCACAAGCTCTCTTCCGATCAGGGGCAGAGCAAAGCTGCAGAAATAGACCGGGCCGATGTTGTTGCAGAAAGCCAGGAGATATTCCGCCTCCCTTTTGTCAATCATCCCGCGCTGGTACAAATCATCCACCACCCTGGCGCCCATGGGAAATCCGCACAGGAATCCCATCAGCATGGCATAGCATACATTTTTCCGCACTTTGTAGAGTGGTTTGACGATTGGATAGATCAGCATGGCAACTTTGCCCGTAAGCTTCATCCTTACCATGATGCCGGAGAGTATCATGAAAGGCAGCAGGGACGGAATCATTTTCTCGTACCATAGTCCCAGGCCCATGGCCGCGTAGGTTAAGCTCAGCCGGGAATTGGTCAGGATACAGCCAAGCAGCGCCAGGAACAATACAGTGAGTACTTTCATTATAAAAATATCCTTTTTTGATACTATATGCGCGGCAGAGCGTCTGCATTCGCGCATTCCGGAGAGGGCATATGATGCGGCTTGACAAATTTTTGTGCGAACTGAATACAGGCTCCCGAAGTCAGGTAAAGGCCTATGTCCGCCAGGGCATGGTGACCGTAAACGGCAATCCGGCAACAAGTTCTGATCAGAAGATTGACGAGCTTTCGGATGAAATCCTGTTTCGCGGTAAAAGGCTGCAATACCAGAGGTTTGTCTACTATATGCTGAACAAACCCGCGGGAGTAGTATCTGCCAGCCGGGACGATACACAGCGGACGGTGGTATCGCTTCTTGGAAAGAACGCCAGAGAGGATCTCTTTCCCGTGGGCCGGCTGGACAAAGATGTGACAGGCTTCCTGCTTCTAACCAATGACGGAGAGCTGGCCCACAGGCTATTGTCTCCCAAAAGGCATGTGGATAAAATCTATCGGGCGGTTCTGGAGCATGCATTGACGCCGGAGGATATCCGCAGCCTGGAATCCGGATTAGACATTGGCGAGGAACGGCCCACTCTGCCGGCGAAAGTGACAGTGTTGGAAAAAGAGGTCATTCTTCTCACTTTGCGGGAAGGGAAGTTTCATCAGGTAAAACGGATGCTGCAGGCTGTAGGCAACCGGGTGACGGCGCTGCAGCGCATCGCTTTTGGCGGGCTTTGTCTGGATCCCTGTCTGCAGCCGGGAGAATATCGGGAACTGACCGGGCAGGAGCTGGATATCCTGAGAAAAGCCCCGGCAGATTAGCCTTACAGGAGGACATCAAAGGTGGAAAAAGTATGGAAAGAAAGGCATGAGATGCTGTGCAATATCGACGCTGTCATATTCGACATGGATGGATCTCTGGTGGACTCCATGTGGATGTGGAAAGCGATTGATATCGAATATCTGGGACGGTACGGCATTGCGCTTCCAATGGATCTGCAGTCTAAGATAGAGGGAATGAGCTTTGGCGAGACCGCTGAATATTTTAAGGCACATTTCCCGATTCCGGAATCTGTGGAAGAAATTATGGAAGAGTGGAACCGGATGGCATGGGATAAATATATGTACGAAGTGCCGTTAAAAAAGGGCATTCCGGCATTCCTGGAGGGCTGCAAGGCTTTGGGGATCCGTCTGGGCATTGCCACCAGCAATTCCAGAATACTGGTGGAGAATGTGGCCAAGGTACATAATCTGCGGGATTATTTCTCCTGCATCATCACAGGCACCGATGTACTCCGGGGAAAGCCGAACCCCGATATCTATCTGGCCGTGGCGCAGGAACTTGACGTATCCCCCGCCCGCTGCCTGGTGTTTGAAGATATCGTTGCCGGAATCCTTGCCGGAAAGAATGCCGGCATGCGTGTCTGCGCTGTGGAAGACGAGTACTCCGTCCAAAACAGAGAGGCAAAAAAGGAGCTGGCTGATTACTATATCGAAGATTATACCGGCTTATTTTAAATGAGCAGAAGAGCATTCCATGGGAAGAAGAGCATTCCATGGAAGAAGAGCTTTCCATGGAAGAAGAGCTTTCCGTAAAGAGAAAGGAAAACGTATGAATATCATTATCATTACAGGCGCCTCCTCGGGCATCGGAAAGGAATTCGCCAGACAGACGGATGCCCATTTCAACTGTATAGACGAATTCTGGCTTGTGGCCAGAAGCCAGGACAGATTGCAGCAGCTTGCCGGTACCCTGAGACACCGAACCAGGATATTTGCAATGGACATCACCAGGACGGATTCCCTTGACTTACTGGAAGATACCGCTTTGCGGTATAACGCAGCCGTGCGGATGCTGATTAACTGTGCCGGTTACGGAATCATGGGAAACTTCTGCGAACAGGATGCGGAGCTTGCGTCCGGTATGATACAGGTCAATTGCAGGGCCCTGACAGACCTGACCCACCGCATGATTCCCTATATGAGATGGGGAAGCCGTATCATTCAGATGGCCTCCAGCGCCGCTTTCCTGCCCCAGCCAGGCTTTGCGGTCTACGCTGCCACCAAAGCCTATGTATTGAGCTTTTCAAGGGCTTTGGGAGAGGAGCTTCGGAATGCGGGCATCTATGTCACCAGTGTCTGCCCGGGTCCGGTGGATACGCCGTTCTTTGACATTGCGGAAGCCACCGGCTCCACTCTGGCCGTCAAGAAATATACCATGGTAGACGCCGAAAGGGTGGTGTCTCTGGCGCTGAGGGATTCTTACCGCAAGCGTACCATGTCCGTGTGCAGCCTGCCCATCAAGGCCTTTCGCATACTTTCCAAGGCCTTGCCTCACAGTGTCGTTTTGCATGTGATGGAACAGATGAAGAAGAAAGGACTGTAAATCATGCAGCTGAAGCGATTGTTCTCCACAGAAAGCGTAAAAGGGACAAAAGATTATCTGAACACCCAAAAAAAGTATGAGCTGATCCGCACTGCGCTCTATTTTGCCATCTCCGTTTCCCTGTTCGTAGCAGGGTATATCCAGACGCGCCAAAGGATGAACCTGCTCACCGTCGTGGCCGTACTGGGCTGTCTTCCCGCCAGCAAAAGCGCTGTGGCGGCAATCATGTTCCTGCGCTTTCATAGCTGCAGCCGAGATGCGTCCGCTGAGATTGAACCGCACGTCCGGGGGCTAAGCTGTCTGTATGACATGGTATTCACCTCCTATAAGAAAAATTACGTGATAGGTCACATTGCAGTCTGCGGGAACACGATATGCGGCTATGCGGAAAATGACAAAGATTTTAATGAAAATGATTTCTACAAGCACATCGGCGATATCTTAAAAATGGACGGACATAAGAATATCACCGTGAAGATATTTACCAGCCTGCCCAAATATACGGAACGGCTGGAACAGATGAAAGGGCTGGAGCATGACGAGGCTCTGACACAGGCAGTCATCTCTACCCTGAAGAGCGTGGCATTATAGATGGAAGAAAGGTATTCCGTCAAAGAAATGCATTCCGGAGAAATAAAATCATATGCAGTCAATAACGATTGGACCAAACCAGGCCGGACAGCGCCTGGATAAGTTTTTGCACAAATACCTGCCGGCGGCAGGCAACGGATTCCTATATAAGATGCTGCGCAAGAAAAACATCACCTTAAACGGCAAAAAAGCCGAAGGAAATGAAATTCTTTCCGCAGGAGATGAAGTGCGCGCTTTTTTGTCGGAGGAGACCTTTGCAAAGTTCTCCGGCAGGGCTGCGGCTGTCAGGCAATCAGACTGTGACCGCTCCGCAAATGAAGCCGCTTTCCCGACAGAAAAGAGGTTCGCAGACTATACCGCAGCCTATGAGCGCCTGAGAGGAATCACCATATTGTATGAGGATGAAGACTTTCTGATCCTGAATAAGCCCCCGGGCATCCTGACCCAGAAAGCGGCGCCAAGAGATCTGAGCCTGAACGAATGGATGATCGGTTATCTGTTAAAGGAAAGTCCTGCTCTGGCCAAAGAACTCTCCGTCTTCCGGCCCTCTGTATGCAACAGGCTGGACAGAAATACCAGCGGCATCGTGCTGGGCGGAAAGACTCTGGCAGGCCTGCAGTATTTAAACGGCTGCATCAGGGAACGCAGGCTGCAAAAATATTATCGGACAATCTGCGCAGGCCCGTTGCGTGAGGCCGCCTCCATACAGGCCTGTCTGGTAAAAGACTCCTCTCAGAATCTGGTGACTGTGACCGAACTGCCGGAAAACAAAGCGCCCGGGGGCATGCCTGTGCAAAAACAGTCCTTTATTCATACGGCCTATACCCCCATTGCCGTCACAAAAGAATATACTCTGCTGGAAGTAGAGCTGATAACCGGAAAAAGCCACCAGATCCGCGCTCATCTGGCCAGTATCGGACATCCGCTGGCAGGGGATGCAAAGTATGGTTCCGAAACCGTCAACCAAGATTTAAAAAGGCGATATGGCCTGACCCACCAGCTGCTGCATGCCAGCCGGGTGGTATTTCCGGAGGTCACATCCGGAACAGGCAGTTCTCTAAGCAAGAAGACTGTCATCGCACCCTGCCCGGATTTTTTCCGAAAGCTGGAAAGAGAGCTTTTCGGAACCGGACAAATTCCGGAAATTAAGTAAAGGAGAACTATGGCTACATGGAATTCCAGAGGGCTGCGGGGACAGGCCCTGGAGGAGATGATTAACAGGACCAATGAGAAATATGCGGATGCAGGCCTTGCACTGATCCAGAAAGTGCCTACTCCCATCACCCCGATTAAGATCGATAAGGAAAGCCGCCAAATTACCTTGGCCTATTTTGAGCAGAAGAGCACCGTTGACTATATCGGAGCCGTTCAGGGGCTTCCCGTATGCTTTGACGCCAAGGAATGTGCCACCGATACTTTCGCTCTTCAAAATATCCACGCCCATCAGGTAGCTTTCATGGAAAAGTTCGAAAAGCAGGGGGGTATCTCCTTTTTCCTGATTTATTACACCCACAAGGACATTCTGTACTATCTGCCCCTGCAGATGCTCCTTTTCTTCTGGAACCGGGCGAAAGAGGGCGGCAGGAAAAGTTTTCGATATGAGGAATTGAACCCTGCTTACATTTTGCCCCATAAGCACGGCATTCTGGTGCCCTATCTGGATATCCTTCAGAAAGACCTGGAGGACAGGGCTTGACAGTAATGGCATCATTCGATATACTAAGGTGGTTCGATACGTTGGTATGATAATATGGTAGTGCGTTGCTGTGTTAAAGTAAATGGCATGCAAACGCGTGTTTGACCGGCATGGTATTGTCCGCAAAAAGAAACCGACCGGGTCAGTCAATGCTTAAGAAAGGCATAATCGCTTATGAGTCAGAGATTATTACATACGCCGGAAGGCGTCAGGGATATCTATGGAAAGGAATATGCATACAAGCTTCATGTGGAAAAGCAGATGAAATCCTGTATCCGCCTGTATGGCTATGAGGATATCCAGACGCCTGCCTTTGAATTCTTTGATGTATTTTCCAGGGAAATCGGCACCACGCCCAGCAAAGAGCTGTATAAATTCTTTGACAAAGAGGGCAATACGCTGGTGCTCCGGCCGGACTTCACGCCCTCTATCGCCCGCTGTGCCGCCAAGTATTTCTGTGAGGAAAAGCGCCCGCTGCGCTTCAGTTATATCGGCAATACCTTTACCAATACGTCCAATCTTCAGGGGAAGCTGAAAGAAGTCACCCAATTGGGAGCGGAGCTGATAGGCGATCCAACCGTGGAAGCGGATGCGGAAATGATAAGCATGGTGATCCGGGCTCTTTTGAGCACAGGCTTAAAGCGGTTCCAGGTGGCAATCGGGGATGCGGAATATTTCAAAGGCCTCTGCGAGGAGGCGGGGCTGGACGAAGACACTGAGCTGGAGCTGCGATCTTTTATCTCCGGCAAGAACTACTTTGGGGCTCAGGAGCTTCTTGCGCAGCGCAGGGTGGCAGAGCCTTATCAGACCAGGCTTCTGAAAGTGGCGGATCTGTTCGGCGATATGGGCTCTCTGTCCCAGGCTGCAGCCATGGCGGGAAATGCCCGCTCTCTGGGCGCCATAAAGCGTCTGGAGAAGCTTTCTTCCCTGCTGAAGCAGTATGGTGTGGAGGAATATGCCTCTTTCGACCTTGGCATGCTGAGCAAATACCGGTATTATACCGGTATGATCTTCAAAGCATATACCTACGGTGTAGGCGAGGCTGTGGTAAAAGGCGGCAGATATGACAGACTGCTGCAGCAATTCGGCAAGGACGCGCCGGCTGTCGGCTTTGTCATTGTCGTAGACATTATTATGGAAGCGCTATCCAGACAAAAGGTGCAGCTGCCCATACAGGAAGAGATCAAAGAGCTTACCTATCATGAGAAAGACTTTGCAGATAAGCTGGCTCAGGCTCAGAGGCTGCGCAGCCAGGGAATACCGGTAGTGCTGCTTCCCCAGGAGGATGCGAAATGAATACGGACAAAAGTTATCTGACCTTTGCGCTGGCCAAAGGAAGGCTTGCAAATAAAACGCTGGAGCTTTTCGAGGAGATGGGCATCACCTGCGAAGAGATGAAAGACCCAAAGACCAGGAAACTGATCTTCGTAAACGAAGAATGGAAGTTAAAGTTCTTCCTGGCAAAAGGTCCTGATGTGCCTACGTATGTGGAGTACGGCGCCGCGGATATGGGTGTGGCTGGCCGGGACACAGTGCTGGAGGAGAACCGCAATGTATATGAGATTCTGGACCTGGGTTTTGGAAAATGCAGAATGTGTGTCTGCGGGCCGGAGTCTGCCAGGGAATTGCTTCTGCACCATGAACGCATCCGTGTGGCCAGCAAATATCCGAATATCGCCAAAGAATACTTCTACAATAAAAAGCATCAGACCGTGGACATCATTAAGCTAAACGGCTCCGTGGAGCTGGGGCCTTTGGTCGGGCTGTCGGATGTCATTGTGGATATTGTGGAGACCGGTTCCACCCTCCGGGAAAACGGCCTGGACGTATTGGAGGAAGTCTGCGGACTCTCTGCCAGGATGATCGCAAATCCCGTGGCAATGCAGATGGAGCGGACCAGGATTCAGGAGCTGGTATTAATACTGCGCAAAAAATTAAAAATAAGCGAAGCCAACAGAGCGGAAAGGCAGGGACAATGAGAGTCGTAACGCTGACAGCAGAAACCAAATCCAATCTATTAAACGATTTGCTAAGGAGAAGTCCTAACAACTATTCTGAATACGAGAACACTGTAAACGGCATCCTGGAGGATGTCCGCAGGGACGGGGATCAGGCATTGTTTGATTATACCCTGAAATTCGATAAATTTGCCCTGAACGCAGACAATATCCGGGTATCAAGGGCGGAAATCGACGAAGCCTACAGCCTTTTGGACAAAAAGCTGGTAGAGGTTATCCGGCGCTCCGCGGAAAATATCCGGGCCTTTCATCAAAAGCAGCTTCGCAGCAGCTGGTTCGAGCCCAAGGCGGACGGCACCATTCTGGGAATGAAATTTACTCCCATGGCAAGAGCCGGCGTCTATGTGCCCGGCGGAAAGGCCGCCTATCCCTCCAGCGTGCTGATGAACGTAATCCCCGCAAAGGTGGCCGGGGTGGGAGAGATCGTCATGACCACGCCGCCGGATGTCCGGGGGAAGATCAATCCGGGGACTTTGGTGGCGGCGGATATTGCAGGTGTGGATACCATCTACAGAGTGGGAGGCGCCCAGGCAGTGGGAGCCATGGCATTCGGCACCCGGTCCGTCCCCAAGGTGGATAAGCTCACCGGCCCGGGCAATATCTTCGTTGCGCTGGCAAAAAAGGCGGTGTACGGTTATGTCGGAATCGATTCCATTGCCGGTCCCAGTGAAATCCTTGTGCTGGCGGACGAGACGGCCAATCCGAAATATGCAGCCGCGGATCTCCTTTCTCAGGCGGAGCATGACGAGCTGGCCAGCGCTATCCTGATCACCACCTCAAAGGAATTGGCAGAGCAGGTCAGCAAATGGGTAGATACTTTCACATCCAGGCTTCCCAGGAAAGAAATCATCCGAAAATCCCTGGAGCAGTACGGATATATCCTGCTGGCGGGCAGTATGGAAGAAGCCATAGACGCCGCCAATGAAATTGCCTCCGAGCATCTGGAGATCCTGACGGCCAATCCCTACGAGGTCATGACCAAGATCCGCAATGCCGGCGCCATCTTCCTTGGAGAATATTCTTCCGAGCCTCTGGGCGATTATTTTGCGGGGCCCAACCACATTTTGCCCACAAACGGTACGGCTAAGTTTTTCTCACCGTTAAATGTGGATGATTTCATGAAGAAGACAAGTATTATTTCCTATTCCAGGCAGGCTCTGGAAAAGGTACATGGAGATATCGAGACTTTTGCCGAAAGCGAGGGACTTACAGCCCATGCCAACAGCATTCGGGTACGGTTCGGGGAGGAAAGCCTATGACACGATCAGCCTATGTGGAACGAACTACAAAAGAGACCGCCGTCTGCGTCCATTTGAATCTGGACGGAACCGGAGCATCCGAAATATCCACAGGCATCGGATTCTTTGACCATATGCTGGAGGGCTTTTCCAGACATGGCTTTTTTGATCTGAAATGCCGGGTAAAGGGCGATCTGGAGGTGGATGGCCACCACACTGTGGAGGATACGGGCATTGTGCTTGGCCAGGCTGTCGCAAAAGCCGTGGGAGATAAAAAGGGCATCCGCAGATACGGCTCTTTTATCCTGCCCATGGATGATGCCCTTGCCCTTTGCGCGGTGGATCTGAGCGGACGGCCGTATCTCAATTTCCAGGCAAGCTTTCCCGCAGAGCGGGCGGGGGACCTGGATACCGAACTGGTGCGGGAGTTCTTCTATGCGGTCTCCTACAGCGCCGGGATGAATCTGCATCTGAAAATCCTGGATGGCAGCAATACGCATCATATGATAGAGGCTATGTTCAAATCCTTTGCCAAAGCCCTGGACATGGCCACGGGAGCGGAACCCAGAATCAGAGACGTGCTCAGCACTAAGGGAAGCCTTTAACGACAGAAATTCAAACAAATGAGGTTACTGATATGTTAGTAAAAAAATTCGTGCCATGTATCTATCTTTATAACAATCATGCGGTGAGGCGGCTGAACGATTTGTCCGTGGTGGAGACGGATCCTTTGCGTCTGGTGCATCTCTATAACGAGAATAATGCCGACGGCCTTGTGGTATTTGATATGTCCGATGGAGACGCAGAACATGAGGAGGCGCTGGAGATGATCAAGGATATCTGCGCCGCTGCCGAGATGGAGGTCGCCGGGGCCGGAAATGTCAGGCGCCTGGAGGATGTCAAAAAGCTGCTTTACGCAGGCTGCAGACGAGCGGTTCTGGATTACACCAAGGAGAGCAACATTGCCCTTACCAAGGAGGCTTCCCAGCGTTTCGGCAGGGATAAACTCCTGGCTTCCAGCAGCAGCGCAGACATCATCGCGGGGAATAAAGAGCTGTTAGAGACCTATGTATGCGGGCTGATTTTGCAGACACCGCATCAGATCAGAGAGACCCAGAGCGTCACAACGCTGCCCTTTCTGGTGGAAGTGAATCAGATTGCTTTGAATAAACTGATGGAAATTTTTGCCTATGAAAATGTCTGCGGAGTCACCGGGAATACCATCAATGACAATTACCGCGACATTCTGGCGCTGAAAGGCTTATGTAAGGAGAACGGAATCTTGGTGGAAACATTTGAAGCCGCTTTGCAATGGGATGACCTGGAAAAGAATTCGGATGGGTTAATCCCTGTCATTGTGCAGGATTACCGTACGGGAGAAGTACTGATGATGGCTTATATGAACGAGGATGCCTATGGGCAGACGCTTCGCACCGGCCGGATGACCTACTTCAGCAGAAGCCGCAGGCAGTTGTGGCTTAAAGGAGAGACCAGCGGCCATTTCCAGTATCTGAAGAGCCTGACCGCTGACTGCGACAAGGATACACTCCTCGCAAAGGTCTCCCAGATTGGCGCTGCCTGCCACACAGGCGCAAGGAGCTGTTTTTTTCAAAACATTGTGAAAAAGGATGTGGAGGAAGCCGCCAACCCTCTGCAGGTCTTTGAGGAAGTCTTTGATGTCATAAAGGACAGAAAACTCCATCCCAAGGAAGGCTCCTACACCAATTACCTGTTCGACAAGGGCCTTGACAAGATCTTAAAAAAGCTGGGGGAGGAGGCTACGGAAATCGTCATTGCCGCCAAGAATCCCTCGGCCAGTGAGGTCAAATACGAGATCAGCGATTTTCTATACCACATGATGGTGCTGATGGCCGAGAAAGAGATTGGCTGGGAAGAAATCACCACCGAACTGGCAAATCGCTAACCTCCCGGGAAAGCACAGGCTTTACGCCTGTGCTTTTTGTCCGCCTGCCCCTTTCTCCAGGATTTTATTCAGCCTGGTGAAAAGCATGGTGGCAGTGACGGTTGCAGCCAGAATATCACTGACGGGCTCTGCCACAAATACGCCGAATACCTGATCGGAGAGAATCTGCGGCAGGAGGAAAATCAGGGGAATCAGCAGCACAAGTTTCCGCAGGCATGCCATCAGCAGACTGATTTTGGCCTGGCCCAGCGCCATGAAAGTCTGCTGACAGCCGATCTGTATGCCCGTGGAGAAAATGCCCGCCATATAGATACGCATTGCCCAGACCGTGTAATCCACCAGCACGGCATCGCCGCTGAAGATACCGGCGAATATCCGAGGGAAGAGCAGCATAAGCAGCCACAGGGCAGAGGCATAAGATGTACAAGCCAGGAACTGGCAGCGGAAAGCCTGCTTCACCCGTTCCTTTTTGCCCGCGCCGAAATTATAGCTCATGATAGGTTGTCCGCCCTGACAGATGCCCTGCAGAGGCAATGTCACCAGCTGGCTGCAGGAGGAGATGATCGTCATTGCCCCTACTGCCACATCTCCCCCAAAGCGGGAGAGGCTGCTGTTAAAGCTGATATTCAGAATACTCTCTGTGCTGAGCATCACGAACGTGGAAATACCCAATGCAAGACAGGGCAATATAACAGGCGCCTCCAGCTTCATATCGGACAGCGTAAGTTTCAGCATGGTCTTTTTGCCCCGCAGGAAACTCAGCACCCATACAGCGCTGACAGCCTGGCTGATGACTGTGGCTATGGCGGCTCCCTGCACCCCCATATTTAGACCGAAGATCAGGATCGGATCCAGAATAATATTGCACACAGCGCCCACCACTGTGGTGATCATGCTGAATTTCGCAAAGCCCTGGGTGGTAATAAAGGGATTCATTCCCATCACGATCATCACGAAAATGATTCCTAGGATATAGATGCGCGCATAGGACAGGGCATAGGGCAGTGTCACATCGCTTGCGCCAAACAGCCGAAGCAGCCAGGGTGCAAAGACATAAAACACCGCTGTCAACCCAACGGCAAAGATCATAAGTACGCTAAAACAGTTTCCCAATATCTTCCGGGCGCTTTCCATGTCTTTCTTACCCATGGCAATCGCCGCCCTGGGCGCGCCGCCGGAACCTGCCAGCATGGCAAAAGCATTGATCATCATCAGGATGGGCAGAAATAATCCCACCCCGGTCAGCGCCGACGCCCCGGCATCCGGAATATGACCGATGTATATCCGGTCCACGATATTATAGAGCATGTTTATGAGCTGTGCCACCACCGCAGGAATTGCCAGATTCAGCATGAGCTTTGGTATACTGTCACTTCCCATATCCTGTTTTGTTCCCTGGAATGCCTTTTTTCCATGGAATGCCTTTTTTCCATGTACTGCCATAACTGTCTCCTTTCAGAAATTGTTTTTTTCATATTTCATTGTAGCAGAGTTGTGTCCGGAGCGCAACGGAATAACGACAAAAAGCTGCTGTTTTACAGCAGCTTCCTCCAGGTACAGTTCCATATAACACTTTACCAAAAAATAAAAGAAAAGTCTAGTATTTTTTATTATTTTATTTATAATTTTAAGTACTTGACCCCAGGAAAATCTGATGCAAAGAAAGGAGCACCCCATGATTCAAGAAGAACAGATACGAGGCACTACCCGTCAGGCAGAGGAAAACTTTTTGGAACAGACCCTTTCTGTCATCCGTGCCAATCTGAAAAGCTATGGCAGGCAGGTTGACGAGATGGGAGCGGAGATCAACGACATGCTGGAGCATTTTCACGACGACAATCCGGAGCTCATCAACTCCCTCCAGAATCTTACCACCATGCACGAGCATATGAAGCATGCTCTGTCGCGAAACGAAAAGGCCCTGAATAAGCCTTATTTCGGACGGATCGACTTCCGCGACGAGACTCTGAACAAGGAAGAATCCCTTTATATCGGCAGAGGCGGCATTGCGGTAGACGCCACCCACCAGATAGTGATAGACTGGCGCGCACCCGTGGCAAACGCCTATTATGAGAACAGCCTAGGCAAATGCAGCTACACGGCTCCCGGCGATAAAGAGATCCCCATTGACCTGAAACGAAAGCGCACCTATGAGATCGAAGCCGGAAAGCTCCTGGAGTATTTTGACAGCGAGGTGGTGGCCAATGACGATCTGCTGACCAAATATCTGGCCAAGAATAAGCAGGCTGTGCTCAGTGAAATCGTGGCCACCATACAGAAGGAGCAGAATATCATCATCCGCAAATCTCCCTATCACAATGTCATAGTTCAGGGTGTGGCAGGTTCCGGAAAGACCACTGTGGCCATGCACCGGATTTCCTTTATCCTGTACAATTATGCGGAACGCTTCCGACCGGATGATTTCTATATCGTGGGGAGCAACCGGATTTTGCTGAATTATATCACCGGCGTCCTGCCGGACCTGGACGTGTACGGTATCCGGCAGATGACCATGGAGGAGCTTTTTGTACGGCTCTTGTACGAGGACTGGGACGAGAAAAAATACCGCATCCGCACAAACAGCCTGGACCGGGACAGCATTAAGGGAAAACTGGAGTGGTTTCGGGATCTGGAGGCTTATTGCGACAAGCTGGAATGGGACAACATTCCGCGGGAATCTATCTATCTGAATCCCAGACAATTCGTGGAGGGTCTCAGGGACGGCAAAAGCGGCGTCTACGACGAAACTGTCGGCAAAAAAGTCAATCCCCGCGATTTGGTGCTGCTAATAGACAGTGCAGCAGTAGAGCGCTATATTCGCCAGAATCCCAAAGTTTCCATGCAGAATAAAATCAGCATGCTCAATGACCGCCTGATTATTAAAATAAAGGAAGAATTCCAGGGTAAAGGCGTCAAGTACACAGAGCCTGAACGCAAGGCCATCCTGAAAGCTTACAGAGGCAGATACGGCGCAAAGGTCTGGAAAGGCTCCATCTATGAATTATACCGCAGATTTCTGGAGCTGCAGGCCCTGAAAGGCAAGGCCGTAGACATCCCGGGAAACGAATTCGATGTGTACGATCTGGCGGCTCTGGCCTATCTCTATAAGAGGATCAAGGAGACGGATGTGATCAGCGAGGCACACCATATCGTCATCGACGAAGCACAGGATTTCGGTATGATGGCATACTCCGTCCTGCATTTCTGCATCAAGGACTGTACCTATACGGTCATGGGAGATGTATCTCAGAATATCCACTTCGGCTTCGGCTTAAACGACTGGGAGGAACTGCGCGCATTGCTTCTGCCGGACGAAATGGACAGCTTCGGCATCCTGAAAAAAAGCTACCGCAATACGGTGGAGATTTCGGATTTCGCCACCGGAATCCTCCGTCACGGAAGCTTTTCCAGCTACCCGGTGGAACCTATCATCCGTCATGGCAGCCCTGTGACCGTACTTCAAAGAAACGATGCGGATATCATTCGGGAAGCAGCCGGTATCTGCAGGAAATGGCAGGAGAAGGGATACGACACAATTGCGGTAGTTTGCAGAAATGAACACGGCGCGGCCTGGGCCGCAAAGGAACTGGGGCAGTATATCGAAGTCATGGAGAATGATCCGGAGAAAGCGGTCTTCGGAAACGGTATCATGGTACTGCCTGTGGCGTACACCAAGGGACTGGAATTTGACACGGTCCTGATCCTGGATCCCACCAGGGCAGAGTATCCTGTGGATGACGGTCACGCAAAACTTCTCTATGTGGCCGCCACAAGGGCGCTCCATGAATTGTGTATACTCCATACGCAGGATCTGACGGGGCTGATCGCGGATCCCGTGCCCGAGAGGAAGCCTGACCCGGAAACTTTGGATATGGGAAATTTAGCGCCCGTTCCCAAACCTGAGAGCAGGACTTCAGCCCCTTTGAAAAAACCGACGCTCCCAGTCGTTTTGCCGGCATCCGGTAAATGCGGCGAAAAGAAAAAAGTGATCCTGCCGCAGCAAAGTACCGTCCTGAAACCGAAGCAGCCATATACCGCCCAACAGCCACATATCTCCCAAAAAGAAACGCCCTCCGCCTTTCCTGCTTTTGGCGATATCCCTCCTACGGAAAAGCTTCGCCCCCTGGGCCATGCCAAAATCGACCTCTCTGTCCGCTGGATCACAAAACAGCCGGACGGTCTCTATCTGCAGAGCCGCTACGGCACTTTGCGCCTCAGCCCGGTTGGGAGCGCCATTATACGAATCTCTTTTATCAGGGACGGACAGCCCCGCAAAGCCGTGCATCCCGGCATTGCGGTGGAACGGACAGAAAAGTTCTGGATGTACCGGGATACTGGCAAAACAGTGGAATTGACCACGGATGAGCTGGTGCTTCAGGTGGATAAAGCAACCGGCGCAGTGCGCTATCTGGCTCTGGAGGAAAATCAAAAAGCTCCTAAGCTCCTCCTGACAGAGCGCCCCAAAGAGTGCCGGCAGATAGAGACTGGCGCCGACAGATGCCTGCGAACATGGCTGTATCTGGACTGGGCAAAAGACGAGCGCCTATACAGTTTCGGCGCAAAGGGCCGGCCGGGCTTAAGCCTGCGCGGCAGCGCCAGATACATTTCCCATGATGGGGCAGAGCTTCCTTTCCTCCTGTCGGACAAAGGATATGGAATCCTTGCTGCCACAAGCCATCCTGCTTTTCTGTGTGACATTCCCGCCTACGGTTCTTATCTGTACACGGAGAATGACAGGCAACTGGATTTCTACTTCATGGCGGGAAAGCGCCGGGAGACGATTCTAAACGCTTATGCGTATCTCTCCGGAACTTTGTAAAACTTTTCGCCGCTTTGCACAGGTAAAATTCCCTTTATTGTCACGGTTCATTGGCTTTCGGGGCGGAGGCAATTGCCTCCGCCCATGTCTCCAGCACCTCCTCATAATCGGCCGAAATTACCTCATATATCTTCTCTGAGGTGATTCCGGCCACTGTCATATGGTTGATATCCATTATGATCAACAGCATTGCCAGAAACATAGCCAGGAAAAGCCGCAGGCGAAAGGACGATATCTCCCCCTGTACGGGCATATCTCTCTCCCGGTAGAAATCCTCATAAGAATCGTCATATCCCGTTCCTCTCAAGCCGACGCCGGTCCTGCCGTACAATATCCGCTCCCTTTGGGATAAATCATACTGATCTTCCTGATATCTGGAGCGCACCTGTTGTACCAGGCGCAGCTTTTGTTCCATTGTCGCATCACTCATAATCGAATTCCCCGAAATAATGAAAGAAAGCTTATTTAAAAATATGGCATTCGGGACTGCTTTATGATAGAATAAAGTGAAAAGTTCATTGGTTGTTCATGCCACCGCAGGCGACATGGCAGGAAGTCAAAATAGTCGGAAGAGAGGTAACCGGAAATGGGAACTGAGGGAAAGAATGTTTCCCGCGGAAAGCTGTTGGGAGACAAGGTTCTTGCAAATATCTCTAAGGTCATCGTAGGAAAGGAGCAGACTGTCAGGCTGTTATTAACAGCGCTTCTGGCGGACGGACATGTGCTGTTGGAGGATGTGCCCGGCACAGGCAAGACCAAACTGGCCAAGACACTGGCTAAGAGCATCAGCGCTGATTTTGCAAGGATTCAGTTCACGCCGGATCTTCTGCCCAGCGATATCACAGGCTTAAATGTCTATGACAGGCAGAAAAACGAATTTATCCTGCGCAAAGGACCGGTTTTCACCAATATCCTCTTGGCAGACGAAATCAATCGGGCCACACCCAGGACCCAGGCCGGACTGCTGGAATGTATGGAAGAACGCCAGGTGACCATCGACGGGGAATCCTATGTGCCCGGAACCCCTTTCCTCGTCATTGCCACTCAGAATCCGGTGGAGACGACAGGCACCTTTCCTCTTCCGGAGGCCCAGATGGACCGTTTTATGATGCTGCTTTCCATGGGACTGCCGGATAGGACAGAAGAGCTGGCAATTCTGGAAAGATATATGGATGAAGAACCCCTTACCCGGCTGGAGAGCGTTCTGTCTTTAGAAGAACTGGCAGCCGCCCGTGAGGAAGCAAGCCGTACTTTTGTCCATAAATGTCTACAGGAATATATGGTGGATATTGTGGAAGCCACAAGAGAGGGCGAACAGGTGGTCATGGGCGTCAGTCCCAGGGGAAGCCTGGCGCTGCTTCGCTGCGCCAAAGCCTATGCCTGGCTGGACGGCAGAGATTATGTGATCCCGGATGACGTCAGAGCGCTGGCAGTGCCGGTGCTGGCGCACCGCATAGTGTTAGGTTTTAACAGCGGCGGCACTGAAAACACCAGAAAGTGGATGGCGCAGATTCTTTCCGATATCCCTGTACCCACCGAAGAGTTCAGTGCGTAAAAAAGGCGGGTGGGGGGATTAAGATGATCAAAATACTGGGAATCGGCCTTATCGCCTATCTCCTTTTCATTGCACAGAGAGCCCTTTATGAGAAGCTTTGGCGAAAGCATCTGCGGATATCCGTAGGCTTTGCCATGGATCATATCTTTGAAGAGGAACAAGGTGAACTGAAAGAAATCATAGAAAACAGAAAACGCCTGCCATTGTCCATGCTGAAAGTGAAATTCAAGACCGACCGCCATCTACTGTTTGGCAATGAAAGAGGCTCCCGCACCACTGACCAGTATTACCGCAATGACGTATTCCGCATTGGCGGCGGTGAGAAAGTGACGCGTACCTTAAAGTTCAAGGGCGGGAAAAGGGGGTATTACACCATAGACGAAATCAGCCTGGTGGCCTCTGATCTGTTTTTCTTAAGTCAGATGGTGGCGGATCAGCCCGTAAAGGCAGAGCTGTATGTATATCCCAAGCCTTACGACAGTTCCAGGCTGCGCCGTTCCTTTGTCCGGCTAAACGGTGAAATGCTTACCAAGCGCCATCTACTGGAAGATCCTTTTGAATATCGCGGCATTCGGGAATATCAGCCCTATGACGACATGCGCAGCATCAATTGGAAAGCCACGGCCAAGACCGGAGATTTCAAGGTAAACCAGAGGAATTACACCTCTTTGAAAAGTGTACGTATTTTTTTTAACATAGAGGATGACAGTATCCTGAAAAGGGAAGACGCCGTAGAAATGTCCCTGCGCATCGTAGTGTCATTATGTCTCTTTTTTCTGCAGCAGGGAATGCAGGTATCCTGTTATGGAAACGGCGTGGATATCCTGACGCATCAGCCTCTTTGCATTGACGGCAAGGCCAGCCAAAGCCAGATGGACTTTATCTATCGCGCATTGGCAAGAATTGACACCACCCGGCAGACCGCGAACTTTGTAGAGACTTTTGAAGAACGGCTGATGAAGGAGTCCAAGGGATCTTTCACGTGCTTCGTTGCACCCAACCAATATGAGGACTTCACAGAACTCCTCAAAAGGTATGAGGCGGCCGGCAACTCCTTTACCTGGTTCTATCCTGTATCAGGTAACCAGGAACCGGAGCTTATGCCAGAACTGAAAAAACGAGTTGAAGTCATTTATTTCAACATATAAAGATCCCGCCCTGGGAGGATAGAATGAATATAAAACGGATTGAAAACATAAATGAACTCTTAAGAGAACAGATGAACCATTGGCTGCTTTTCCCTCTGCCCCTGACCTTTATGGGTGCGGCAAATAAATTACTCGGAACAGGCGATCCGGGATTGCTCATCTGGGCACTGTGCAGTCTGATCCCGCCCGTGTTCTTTTTTTTCCGCTATAGGATCAGAAATCTCATTCTCTTCCTGCTGGCTCATCTGGGTGCGGCAACGCTTGTCTTTGCGCTCTCGGGACAGTCCATCCTAAGCAGAGTCCTCTGCACAGTCTGTGTCATTGGGTATCTGCTGCAATCTCTTGTATTGCGCCTGAAGCAGGACACGGTGTATTCCGGCAATGTACATCTGCTATTCACGGTGATCCTGGCTGCAGTTGCGGCGCTGTTTCAATACTATCAGGGAACCAGAGGGTGGGAAAACTATTATAATCTCTCCCTGATCGCAGGAATTTCATTGCATTTCATCGTCTACTTTATAGACCATTATCTGCATTTTTTGTCCATGAATCAGAGCAGCGCAGGATTTCTTCCCGCCGGTGAGATGTTCCATTCCGGTATAGGACTGGTCTTTTGTTACTCCTTGCTGGGAATGGGCATATTGATATTCAGCACACAGTTTGAATGGCTGGCCGGTATTCTGAAGCCTATAGGGAATCTGCTGCTTCAGTTTCTGCGCTTCCTGCTTTCACGCTCTTCCCAACCGGAACAGTTTTCAGATCCCATTGCGGAGGAGGGAATGCCGTCTAACGGCATGGGTGATATGGGGTTGCCGTCTGCCGACGAACCTTTCTGGCTCTGGAAAGTGTTGGAGGTCATCGTACTGGTCGCCTTTGGCACAGCCATTATCATCGGCATCGGCGTGCTGCTCCGGAAGCTCTTCCGGCTGATTCAGAAATACATGGTATTCGGTTACAAAGAGCGGGCGGTTGATACGGGGGAAGCTTATGACCTGCGTGAAAAATGCGAGATAGAAAAAGACTCCGGCAAAAAAACCAGGAATCCGTTCAGCGCGTTTTCTCCCAGAGAGCGAATCCGCAAGCTATATAAAAAGAAACTCACAGCCGCCACAGCCAGGAACAACCTCCTAAATAAGAACAGCCCGGGGCTTTACACTGCCAGAGAATGGGAGCGGAAGCTGGAGTTAAGCGGTATGGCAGATATCTATGAACAGGCTCGCTATTCCAACCGGGAAATGACAGGGGCGGATGTGAAACAGCTAAAAGACCTGTGGAAATAATGAGAATCAAAAGGAGAGAATATGAGTGAACGAAAATTAGCGCTAAGCGATGATATCTTATTGCGCATAGAAAAGCCTGTCCGGTATATAGGCGGCGAATATAACTCTGTCATGAAAGATCCTGCCAAAGTGTCGGTGCGCTTTGCCATGTGTTTTCCGGATGTGTATGAAATCGGCATGTCTCATCTTGGGATCCAAATCCTGTACGATATGTTCAATTCCATGGGGGATGTATGGTGCGAGAGAGTCTATTCTCCATGGGTAGATCTGGATGCTGTCATGAGAGAGCAGCATATCCCGCTGTTTGCGCTGGAATCTCAGGATCCTGTGAAAGAGTTCGATTTTCTGGGAATCACGCTGCAATATGAAATGTGTTACACCAATGTGCTCCAAGTGCTGGATTTGGCCCAGATTCCCGTCAATGCAGCTGACAGGGGGGAAGACTGTCCTATAGTTATCGGGGGTGGTCCATGTTCCTACAATCCGGAACCCCTGGCTGATTTTTTTGATATTTTCTATATTGGAGAAGGGGAGACAAGATACCGTGATCTTCTGAATCTGTATAAGGAATGCAGGAAGCAGGGACTTCACAGAGTCCAGTTTCTGCGCAGGGCCGCAAAACTTCCAGGCATGTATGTCCCCCGTTTCTATGATGTCACTTATAAAGAGGACGGTACTATAGAGCGGTTCTTCCCTATGGAGGAGGGTATCCCTGAGACCGTCTGCAAAGAAATCGTCATGGATATGACAGATACCTATTACCCCACAAAGCCTGTGATCCCTTTTATCAAGGTGACCCAGGATCGTGTGGTGCTGGAAATCCAAAGAGGCTGCATCCGCGGCTGCCGTTTCTGTCAGGCCGGTCAGCTATACCGTCCCGTCAGGGAACGAGATGTGGAGACACTGAAAAAGTATGCCCTGGAGATGCTGGAGAACACCGGATATGAAGAAATCTCCCTAAGCTCCTTAAGCTCCAGCGATTATTCCAAGCTGCCGGAGCTGGTAGATTTTCTGATAGAGGAATGCAGCAAACGACATGTGAACATATCCCTGCCGTCTCTGCGGATTGATGCCTTTTCCCTGGATGTCATGAGCAAGGTGCAGGATGTAAAAAAATCCAGCCTGACCTTTGCGCCGGAGGCCGGAAGCCAAAGACTTCGCAATGTCATAAATAAGGGGCTGACCACAGAGGCGATCTTAAAGGGAGCGGCTCTGGCTTTCGAGGGCGGCTGGACCAGGGTCAAGCTTTATTTCATGTTGGGCCTGCCCACTGAGACAGAAGAGGATATCCGTGGAATTGCAGAGCTTTCCAATCAGATTGCGGCTACCTATTTTGATACAGTTCCAAAAGAGCGCAGGGCAGGCGGGAGAGTGCAGATTGTAGCCAGCACCTCATTTTTCGTGCCGAAGCCTTTTACGGCTTTTCAGTGGGCAGCGCAATGTACAAAAGAAGATTTTCTTGACAAAGCTTATCTGACCAGAACTGCAATCTCCGAACAGCTAAACCAGAAGAGCATCAAATACAACTGGCATGAGGCGGATGCCAGCGTGATGGAGGGTGTACTGGCAAGAGGTGACAGGAGACTCTGTAATGTTATCCGTAAGGTCTATGAAAAGGGAGGATTCTATGACGCATGGGGAGAATACTATGACAATGACAGATGGCTGCAATCCATGGAAGAGTGCGGCTTGTCCGTTTCCTTTTATGCCCACAGAGAGCGGTCTTTGGACGAAATCTTTCCCTGGGATTTCATTGACTGCGGCGTCACAAAAGAGTTCTTAAAGCAGGAATGGGAAAAAGCAAAACGAGAAGAAAACTCGGAGAACTGCAGGCAAAAATGTCAGGGCTGCGGCGCGGCAAGGTTCGGAGGAGGTATTTGTTTTGAACCCAGGCAAAGCTCAGACACAGATTAATTTTAGAATAATAAGGAACAGGAAGGATTCAATTATGAGGCTTCGCATCAAGTTCAAAAAATATGGTCCTGTCCGCTATACCGGACACCTGGATATTATGCGCTTTTTTCAAAAAGCCATACGAAGAGCGCAGATAGACGTGGTATATTCCAATGGCTTCAGTCCCCATCAGGTTATGGCCTTTGCCGCCCCTCTGGGGGTGGGGCTGTGCAGCAATGGCGAATATATGGATATTGAGGTCCACTCTATTATCTCCTGTCAGGATGTGCTGGAACGTTTAAATGCTGTCAGTGTTCCCGGAATCGAGATCATATCTGTCAAGGTTCTGCCGGACTCTGCCGGAAATGCCATGGCAAGCGTAGCCGCGGCAAGTTATACGGTTGTCTTTCGCCGGGGCAGAGAACCTGTGACAGATCTCCGGGCTGCTTTGCCGGCATTTCTGGCCAGAGACCAAGTCCTGATCAACAAGGAGACCAAGAAAGGGAACAGAGAAGTCGATATCAGGCCGGGGATATTTCAGCTCACGATGGAAGAGGGGCATTGGACGCTCCGAATGCTGGTGGATGCTTCCAGCAGCGGGAATATCAAGCCGGCTCAGGTAATGGAAGCTATCCTGGCTGATCACAACGAAAGCCTGAAAGAAAATGCATTAATTATCACCAGGGAAGATGTGTATACCGATATCGGCGCCTCGGGAAAGAGAGCCCTTGTGCCGTTAGATGATATCGGGATTATCTGCTGACGGAGAAAAAGATTCCAACAGGAAAGGAGCAGGGTATCATGAGCAGAAAAATCGCGCAAAAACCCTCTGTGACCATTTCGGAAGAGGAAGCTGCACTGCGGCAGACCACAAATCAGGGAAAACTGCTTTTCACAGTATATCACGGACAAAGCTGCGCTCTGTCCATTCGGAACAATCGGTTGATAGAAGCTGTCTTTTTCCCTAAGATTCCCAGCAGAATAGGATCTGTCTATATAGGGAAAGTAAAAAGTTTGGCTAAAAACATTAATGCCTGTTTCGTGGAAATCGAAAAAGGAGAATTATGTTTCCTTTCGCTGAAAGAGACCGATTCCCCGCGGCCTTTGAATCGTGTTCCTGACGGTCGGCTGATAGAGGGAGATGAAATTCTTGTCCAAGTCACACGCGACGCACAAAAATCAAAACGGGCATCCATAACTGCGCAGATCTCCATATCTAATGACTTTTTTGTATTAGCTATGGGGTCTGAGAAAGTCTGTTACTCTACAAAGCTTGGCAAAAAGCAGAAAGGAAATCTGCATAAGCTTTTGCTGGAGGCAGGACTCCTGAATGCCGACAATTGTCTCACGCAGGAATGCCAGCTGTTACTGCCTGCCACTTGGTTAGCCCGGCAGGATTCCTTTGATTTTTCCTCCCTGGAATGTGCCTTACCCTCTACGGGATTGATTGTCAGGACAAAGGCGGAAGAGTTGGATAGCGCAGAAGAGCTGTTAGATCATTTTTACGCATTAGCCGCGCAGTATCTCAGATTACTTTATATCGCCAGGTACCGGAGCTGTTTTTCCTGTCTTAAAAGAGCTGATACGGAGATATCGGCGGCCCTGGAACAGTTTACCGACAAGTATTTATCTGCGGGGAAAATGCCCTCTGAAGAAACTATCAGCATAGAAGAAAAGCGGCGCGGCGAAACAACTGCATGGGAAATCATCACTGACCAGAAGACATTATATGAACAGCTGATACAGTATTCCCCAGGCATTCCCATCCGGTTTTATCAGGATAGCATGCTTTCCCTTTCCGCCCTGTACGCTGTTGAAAGCAAAATGAAAACAGCCCTGGAGAGCCGGGTATGGCTGAAATCAGGAGGGTATCTGGTCATTGAACCTACAGAGGCCCTGACCGTTATAGACGTAAATACCGGAAAGTATGAAGAGGGGAAGAATCCTGAGGATACCTATCGCAAAGTCAACCTGGAAGCGGCAGAGGAAGTTGCGCTGCAGCTTCGCCTTCGGAATCTTTCGGGCATCATTATCGTGGATTTTATCAATATGCGGGCAGCCAGTGACAATGCGCAGCTTCTGCATGTGCTGAAAGCACTTGTAAAGCAGGATAAAGTACAGACTACGGTGATAGATATGACACCCTTGGGCCTGGTAGAGATTACCAGGAAGAAAATCAGCAAACCACTGCGGGAACAACTGCAGTTTTCAAGTATATAACCAGAAACCACCGCGGGGCGGGTCCGGCAAAGGAGATCACTTCTATGGAATTTTTAAAATTTGAAAAAGTCAAAGACGGAAAGTATCTTAAGAACTATGAACTTACCTATCGAAATAAAGCTGGCCGGGAAAAGAAGTATGAAATTGTCAGCCGCAGGGAGCTTGCCGGCATTGAAGACGTGGGCGGCAAGCCAAGCGGCGTGTCCATTGTGGCAACTCATGAGGATAAAATGCTATTGCTCCATGAATTCCGAATGGGCATAAACCGCATGGTCTATAATCTCTGCGCCGGAATGCTGGAGCCTGACGAATCCCTGGAAGCCTGCATTGCAAGGGAGCTTTACGAGGAAACAGGGTTAAAGCTCCGGAAAATCAACAAAATCTTGCCGCCATCTTTTGCCGCAGTGGCCATTTCCGATACTACAACCTACATCGCTTTCGTGGAGGCTGAGGGAAATCTGGAGGACCATACTTCAGAAGATGAACAGATTGAAGCCAGATTCTATTCCAGGGAAGAAATCCGTCAGCTATTGGAAACCGAATCATTCAGCTCCCGGGCACAGATGGCTGCCTATTTCTTTTCACTGGGTCTCAAGGAGTAAACGCCTGGTGAGAGAGGCGGTATCCAACTATTCGCAAAAGACAACTTTAACGAATAGTTGGTGCTATGAGGCTACGCAATTGCCAAATCATTTGAATCCAGCATAACCGTAAATGGGCCGTCATTGATTAAGGAAATGTTCATGTGCGCGCCAAAGCTTCCGCATTCCACTACAGGTATTTCCTGCCGGCATTTTTCTATAATGTATTCGTAGAGAGCCTCCGCTTTGGATGGCGCCGCCGCGTTTATGAATGACGGTCTGTTTCCTTTACGGCAATCTGCATATAGGGTGAACTGGGAAATAATCAGCAGCTGACCGTCTACGGATTTTAAATCCAGATTCGTCTTGCCATTCTCATCACTGAAAATCCGAAGTCCCAACATCTTTTTGACCATTTTGTCCGCTATTTTTTCAGATTCATTCATGGTATCGGCATTGCTGATACCAACAAAGACCAAGAAACCCTGTCCGATTTTGCCGATGCTTTGTCCGTCCACGGCTACATTGGCTTCGCTTACCCTTTGTACCAGGAATCTCATTTTTCTTCACACTCACCTTTCTGTTTCTCCTGCAGCCTGTCGTTCTTTTTTCCGTTCTGAGCCTTTACGTTTATTGGATGTATTATCCCTTTTTCGTCTATGTATTCCACATTTTCGTATTGCCTGGTCTCTTTCGGAAGCTGCTTTTTCTCCAGTTTGGTATTGACAAATGCCCTGACTGCAGCATATACCACCGCAAAAATAGGCACGCCCACAATCATTCCAAATACGCCCAACAGCCCCCCGAAGAAAGTAATGGCAAAAATGACCCAGAACCCCGTCAGTCCGGTAGAATTTCCCAGTATCTTGGGTCCTAAGATATTACCGTCAAACTGCTGGAGCGCCAGCACAAACAGGGCAAAATACACGCAATTCAGCGGATGCATGGGATCCACCACAAAAATCAGGATTGCGCTGGGAATTGCCCCCAAAAACGGTCCAAAAAAAGGTATGATATTGGTGCAGCCGATGATCACACTGATCAGCATCGCATAGGGCGTCTTCAGCAATGTAGTCCCAAGAAAGCATAGAATGCCAATGATAATGGAATCCAGCACTTTTCCGCTTAAAAATCCGATAAATGTCCTGTGGGTAAAGCGGAAATTACGGATTACGGTATTTGCGGTATCCTGTTCAAATAAGGCATATGCGGATTTCTTTGCCTGTGCAGCAAAGCGCTCTTTGTTAGCAAGCACATAAATGGAAATAATAAAGCCAATGATAAAATCCCACAAAACATCAATCACACTTATGATACTCTGTGACACTGTTTTGATAATGGAAGCCGTGCCGGGCAGAATATCGCTGAATTGATCATTGATCTTCTCTTCCACCTGTTCCAGTGTTCTTGTCACATATTTCCCGATATCTGGATTATCTTTCAGTGTCTGTTCCACCCAGTCCGTAAAATTTTTGCTATAAGAATCAAAGTTGTCTATAATGCCCTGGACGCTGGGAATAATCTGTGAAACCAGCATGGAAATCAACATATAGATCAAAGCCACAAACAGAAAGGCTGTAATCAATATGCCGATTCCCCTGGTAAATACACTTCGTCTTCTTCCTTTTTTTACATTGCACATATCCAAAAACGGAGTTAGGATCTTATTCTCTACAAAATTCAACACAGGAGTCAGTAAATAAGCCGTAGCCAGTCCGAACAGAACCGGCTTCAGAATATCAAGAACGGTGCCAATGCCGGACTTAATGTTTGTACTGTGGAATATAAAATAATAAAACGTGATTCCCCCTGCAATAACCCCGAATGCCGTCAATCCCCATCGAACATATTTGCTGTTTTTGTTGAATTTCATATAGATGCCCTTTCTTGTATTCCATGGAATGCCCTCTTCCATTTTATATCTATTATCATACTCTTAATTTCTTTACATAACAAGTAGGCTTTCCCAGATTTTACAAAAAATGCTAAAATTTTAAAAACAGGCAGAGGTTTATTTTCCAAAAGGCGACAGTTCAAATCGGATGAAATAGCCTTTATCATGCCGGCACACGGGACAGATATCAGGCACTTTCGTTCCCTTAAATACATAGCCGCAGTTCAGGCACATCCATTCTTCTTCCACATCCGATATAAAAAGCTTTCCCTCCTTGAGCAGCTTTGCAAATTTTCCGAAACGGTCGCCGTGAATCTTTTCGATTTCCGCTATCCGCGCAAAGGAAAACGCTATCTGATCGAATCCCTCCCGTTTTGCCGTCTCCGCAAAAGCCTTATAGACCGGGTCATGTTCCTCATACTCGTTGTGCTGCGCCTTGTCCAGCAGCTCATATACATCCTCGGAAATATCCACAGGATAACCCCCGTCCACGGTAATGGTACTGCCTGCCATCTCTTTCAGATGATCATAAAAAACTTCTGCATGCTCCTTTTCCTGGGAAGCTGTAAATCCGAAAATCGCGCTGATAACATACAGGCCGTTTTTCTTTGCCTGAGATGCCGCGAAAGTATAGCGGTTCCTTGCCTGGCTTTCTCCGGCAAAAGCTCTCATCAAATTATCTTTCGTTATGCTGTCTGAAAATTTCATCATCTTCGTCTCCCTTTCTTGCCCACTGGCAGCTTTTTGCTAAGCCTGATAAAAGTATATCCATCTTTCATAGAAATATAATAGAATCTTGTTTTAGATTCTATTATCAAAAAGCTATAATAGAATCAAAGACAAGATTCTATTATCAAAAAGCTATAATTAGCACTTGTCTTTATTGCACAAAAATACTAAAATAGTAACGGAAAGGAAGGTATGCACATGAAGCTTCAACAAGTACTGAGCTATGTCCGTAAGGCTGTGGACGATTATCAGATGATAGCGGACGGTGACAGGATTGCCGTGGGTATCTCCGGCGGCAAAGACAGCCTTACGCTCTTATATGCGCTTCACAGCTTAAAACGTTTTTATCCAAAACATTTCGATATCCATGCGGTCACGGTAGACCTTGGATTCCGCAATCTCAATCTTGATAAAATCAAGGATCTGTGCCGGGAGCTGGAGGTTGAATATACCATTGTGCAGACGGATATCGCTCAGATTGTCTTTGAAGAGCGCAAGGAGGACAATCCCTGCTCTCTCTGTGCCAAGATGCGCAAGGGCGCCCTGAATCAGGCCATCAAAGAAGCCGGCTGTCAGAAAATAGCCTATGCCCACCACAAGGACGATGTAGTGGAGACCATGCTGATGTCCCTCATCTTCGAAGGAAGGTTCCATACCTTTTCTCCTGTCACTTACCTGGACAGGACACAGCTTACAGTAATCCGCCCGTTACTGTATATGAATGAGGCGGATGTCATCGGCTTCGTACACAAACACAATGTCCCTGTGGTGAAAAGTCCCTGTCCGGCAGACGGCTATACCAAGCGCGAGTATGTGAAAACCTTGCTCAGACAACTGAATCAGGAGAATCCGGGGGTAAAGGAGAGAATGTTCACCGCAATCCAAAACGGTAATATGAAAGGTTGGGCTACTGATGGCTGTATTAGATGAGAAAAATTACCATGACGAACAAAACAAACAAAATATCCTGAAAATGAGGGCTGTTCTGGAGACGCTTCCCCCTTTTTGCAAGACTTTTTTCCGTGGAATCGAGGAATATACCTCTGCCCGTACCAGATTGGGATATGCCTACGACATCCGGCTGTTCTTTGAATATCTTCATGAACAGAATGCACTGTGCAAAAATATGGAAATAAAAGATCTCCCTTTTTCCCTGCTGGATGAACTGACACATCTTGATATCGAAGAATACCTGGATTACATATCCCTCTATCAGAAAGCCGGCAAGGATATCACCAATGCGGAACGGGGAAAATCAAGAAAGCTTGCCGCGCTGCGCAGCTTTTATAACTATTTTTACAAAGCAGAACTGCTCAAGAATAATCCGGCCTCTCTGGTAGCCCTGCCAAAGCTGCATGATAAGGAGATCATTCGCCTGGAGCCCAATGAAGTCGCAATCCTGCTGGATCAGGTGGAGAATGGCAGCAAGCTCACGAAAAAAGAGCTGGAATATCATAATAAGACAAAGATACGGGATGTAGCGCTTCTGACTCTGCTCCTTGGAACGGGCATCCGTGTGTCAGAATGTGTCGGATTGGACCTGACAGACATTGACTTTGATGTATGCGGTATTAAAATACGCCGAAAGGGCGGTTACGAAGCCATTGTCTATTTTGGCGAAGAGGTGGAAACCGCACTTTTAGATTATCTGGAGGAACGGGACCATATCATTCCTCTCGAAAGCCATGAAAACGCGCTTTTCCTCTCCCTGCAAAACCGTAGAATGACTGTGCGGGCCGTCGAAAATCTTGTCAAAAAATATGCATCCAGAGTTACCACATTAAAGAAGATAACCCCTCATAAACTGAGGAGTACCTATGGTACCAATCTTTATCAGGAATCAGGAGATATCTACCTGGTTGCAGATGTACTCGGCCACAAGGATGTCAATACCACAAGAAAGCACTATGCGGCACAGCAGGATGCAAACCGCCGCAGGGCCGCCCAATATGTCAAGCTCCGCGAAAAGCCCTCCGTGGAATCGTAAACAATGTCTATTCTGCATATTCATCGGAATAATAAGGAACGATCAATGATTGCCCTGCCGTAATCGTACAGTTATCATCCAGATGATTGATACTTTTTACCTCTGCGATATATTTGTTCTTGTCCTTATAATAATTATAATCCACATATTCATCGGCAAGGTTCCAAAGAGTATCGCCGCTTTTGACAGTGACGCTGGTATAATACTTAAAGCCATTTCCCGCCTGAGTCCTTATGGACGAATAAAGTATAGTCCCCGCCATGATCACACAGGTCACTGCCAGCACGGCAAACATCGAAACCACAATTCTGCGTCTGCGCTCCCTGCGCAGGCGCAGCATGCATTTATAAAACCTCAGTTCTCCATCATTCATCCTGCGGATACTCTTCTGCTCTTTCATCATTTCAATCCCTCTCCTCACACCTAAATACGCTCATATGTTCCGGAACATCTGTTCTGATTAAGATTATAGTATGAGAACATTTGTTTGTCAAGAAAAACGAACATATTTTTGGAATATATGTTTGCTTTTTTCTTTCATGTGTGATAAAGTATAGATAGTCAAAAGAACTACAAAGCAAATTTAAAACGCAGGAGGTTAATATATGGCATCTGGAAAAATATCCGCCAAACAGCAGGAAATACTTGATTACATAAAAGAAGAAATATTAAAAAAAGGGTATCCTCCCACAGTCCGTGAGATCTGTGAGACAGTAAAGCTCAAATCCACATCTTCTGTCCATTCTCATCTGGAGACACTGGAGAAGAATGGTTACATCCGCAGAGACCCTACAAAACCAAGAGCCATAGAAATCTGCGACGACAGCTTTCAAATGATACGCACGGAAATGGTAAATCTTCCCATTATCGGCAATGTGGCTGCCGGACAGCCTATCCTTGCGGAGGAGAATATCGAAGATTACTTTCCGGTACCGGCAGACATTGTTCCAAAGGGTGAATCATTCATTCTCAATGTCCGCGGTGATTCCATGATCAATGCCGGAATTTTCAACGGTGACAGAGTTTTTGTCAGCTCCTGCAGCACAGCCAGCAACGGTGAAATCGTAGTTGCCCTGATAGATGATTCGGCCACGGTAAAGACTTATTATAAGGAAGATGGCCATATCCGTCTGCAGCCGGAGAATGATTCCATGGCTCCGATCATTGTAGATGACTGCCAGATCTTGGGTAAGGTATTTGGCGTATTCCGTTTTTACCGCTGAGATTTTGATTTTGTCCTCTTTGTTTTTACTCACGCCCCGTCGAAAAAGTCTCCGTTATATGATATCCGAATGCAATGTATAAATTCAATTTTATTGCAGATATTAATATAGCCGGGACTTTAAATGCCGCGCAGAAAAGAGGGAGACAAATGGGAAATAAATTTTTGGACGGTACTGCCCTTACCATTGCTATCATCGGTGCAATCAACTGGGCTTTGATTGGTATATTCCGCTTCGATTTGGTAGCCTTTATCTTTGGCGATATGTCGTGGCTTTCCAGAATCGTTTACGCAATTGTAGGCGTCTGCGGACTCTATCTGATCAGCTTTTATATGCACCTTGGCAGTAGGGAAGAATCAACGTAATCAAAAAAGGAAGCTCGGGCCGGATTTCCGTACCCAGAGCTTCCTTTTTTATATACAAAACCCCAACTTTTTTATCAGGCTTCCAAATCTCCTATCTCCATCTGTCTGCCGTCTCTCCAGATGCGTTCCAGGTCATAGAGCTGTCTGTTCTCCCTGTCAAAAATGTGGACAATCACATCGCCGAAATCCTGCAAAACCCAGTTTGCAGTCTGATACCCCTCCGTATGCTTTTCCGGATATCCTGCGCGGCCCAATGTCTCCTGTAGATTGTCGCAAAGCGTCTGTATCTGATTTCGGTTAGAACCGCTGGCAATAATAAAATAATCCGCAATGACAGATACCTGGCTGATGTCAATGATACGAATATCTTCCGCCTTTTTGTCCTCCAATGCATGAATGGCCAATTTAGCCATTTCTATAGCTTTTTCTTTCTCCATACTTCCTCCTGACCTCTGTTATTATAAAACTTCCAAGTCTCTTCTGTCATGGGATCAATATCTCCGCCTGTATCGTTCAGGTAATCCAGCGTATCCTCCAGAATCCGGAGAAACGCCTTGTCCAAATCCACAAAAGCAAGCTTCCTGATTTCTGCCAGATTCGGCGCATGTGTTCTTCCCGGCTCAATATAGTCAGCGATAAAGACTATCTTTTCCAGTGTACTCATATTCTGCCTGCCAGTGGTATGGTTGCAGATAGCGTTCAGTATATCCTGATTTTTAATACCATATTTGTTCCGGGCCAGATAGGCCCCCACCTTGGCATGCAACAGAAACGGATTCTTCTTTTCCACCGTGGTAATCGGAATTTTGTGCTTTCTGCAGATGGAAAGCCGCTTCTCATCCGTAAGGCATTTCGCACAGTCATGGAGCAGCCCGGCAATCTGTGCTTTCCGCACATCACAGTCATAGCGCATTGCCAGCGCAGCCGCCGTGTATTCCACCCCCAGAGTATGCTCGAAGCGTTTGCCGTCCTGTATCTTTTCCATTGCTCTTCTAAGCTTCTTCAAACTATTTGTCTTTTTCACGGTAAAATCCCTTTTCTTTGATATATGCTAATACATTGTCCGGCACCAGATACCTGACACTCTCTTTCCTGCGAATACGCTCCCGAATTTCTGTGGAAGAAATCGACATTTGGAGAAAAGGGAGCAGTCGTATGTTCTCCGTACAGAATCGCTTTTTCAACTCATCCTTTTTGCGTTCCAGCTCAGAGAGAGTATTTCCCCCCCGGACGGCAGCCACTAAGGTACAGCTCGCAAAAATCCGCTCCGGCGCTTTCCAGGTTTCAATCGTAAACAGACAATCCGCTCCCACTATAAAAAAGAACTCGTCTTCCGGATATCTCTTTCGCAGTTCTTCCAGTGTTTCATAGCTATAAGTATAGCCTTCCCTCCGGATCTCTATATCAAGGCATTTCAAACGGTGATTGTCCCTGACAGCAAGCTGTGTCATCCGAAAACGCTCCGCTCCCGGCAGTATCTCCTGTCCGGCTTTCATATAAGGCATCCCCGCGGGAATCATCCACACCTGATCCAGGTTCATGGCGTCCATGGCCCATTCCGCCAGCATCAGATGTCCTACATGGATGGGATTGAAAGTACCTCCCATAATACCGATTCGTCTACCTTCCATGGGGAATTCCTCCGTTACTGTTTGCTCTCTGCTTTTATCCGGGCAATACGATCTTGGGCTTGTCCCTGTCCGGCTTGTACAGGATGAACCGTTTTCCAATGACCTGCACTACCTGGGAGTGCGTGCGCTCCGCCACCATCTGTGCGATCTCGCCCGGGGCGTCAGCACAGTTTTTCAGGACAGCCACTTTAATCAGTTCATTGGTATGAAATGCCTCTCCGATGGCTTCTGTCAATTCAGGCGTCAGACTGGCTTTCCCTACCTGAAAAATCGGATTTAAGTTGCTGGCCAGACTTTTCAGATATGCTCTCTGCTTACTTGTCATAATTTTTCCTCTCGTGCTTACTTATAGTAATCAAAGGAATGCCCATATATACGAACAGTATCTCCATCCTGAATTCCCAGTTTCTCCAGTTTTTCCAGAATGCCTCTGGTCTTCAGGAAATTTTGGAAAAAGGCAAATCCTTTCTCGCTGTTCAGATTGGTATACCCCAGCATCTTCTCTATGCTTGGCCCCTCTACCACATATTCTTCCGCAGAAGCGTCGTATTCTACGGTATAGGATTCCTCCTGATCGTTTGCAGCGGCCTGCTCCGGGAAGAATTCCTGTTCAAACACCGTCACTTCATCCCCCAGCTCATCCAGCATTCTGTTTACATGATAAAGCAGTTCCCTCACGCCCTCCCCGCTCACCGCGGAAATGGGGTAGACCGGAATCCCTTTTGGTTCAAACTCCGCCCTGATAGCGTCTACAGAGCTGTCGTCACGGTCAAAAATCGCATCAATCTTATTGGCCGCGATTACCTGGGGGCGCTTTGCGATATCCGGATTATAGGCATCCAGCTCTTTGTTGATGGTATAGATATCCGAAACGGGATCCCGCCCCTCCGTACCGGCCGCGTCCACGATATGGATAATCACCTTGGTCCGCTCAATATGGCGCAGGAATTCATGCCCCAGTCCAACGCCCTCTGAGGCTCCCTCGATCAGACCGGGGATATCGGCAATGACGAATCCTTTGGTACCGTCCAGATCCACCACGCCCAGATTGGGATTCAATGTGGTGAAATGATAATTTGCAATCTTTGGCTTGGCATTTGTCACCCGGGCAAGAAAAGTGGATTTTCCCACATTGGGCAGGCCTACCAGCCCCACATCCGCAATGACTTTCAGCTCCAGTAAAAGTTCCAGTTCCTTAGCCGGACGTCCCGGCTGTGCATAGGTAGGCGCCTGCATGGTACTGGTGGCATAGTGCTGATTGCCGCTGCCGCCCCGTCCTCCTTTTAGGAGTACGATACGGCTGTTCTCCCCGGACATGTCCGCAATGACCTGGCCGCTGCCCGCCTCCTTGATCACGGTTCCGGGAGGGACTTTCAATACGATATCGCCGCCGTCCCTGCCGCGGCAATTCCGCTTGCCGCCGGGCTCTCCGTCCTCCGCCTTGTATTTTCGGACATTGCGGAAGTCTATCAGGGTGTTCAGCCCCTGATCCACCATGAAGATCACGTCTCCGCCCTTGCCGCCGTCCCCGCCGTCCGGACCGCCTGCGGGCACATATTTTTCACGGCGGAAAGACACATGGCCGTCGCCGCCTTTCCCGCTCCTTACATATATCTTTGCTCTGTCTGCAAACATAAATAATATCCCTCTATGAAAAGGACTCCAAACGGATTGTTTGGAGTCCCTGCCGATTGAACTATTACTCTACAGGATAAACAGAAGCACACTTCCTGTCTCTTCCTTTTCTCTCGAAACGAAGAACACCGTCAACCTTTGCAAACAAGGTATCGTCCCCGCCGATTCCTACGTTTACGCCGGGATGAATCTTGGTTCCGCGCTGTCTGTAAAGAATATTTCCAGCTTTTACGAACTGTCCGTCAGCTCTCTTTGCGCCTAATCTCTTGGATTCGGAGTCCCTGCCGTTCTTGGTGGAACCCACACCCTTTTTATGAGCGAAAAATTGAAGGTTCATACGAAACATGGTCTACACCTCCTCGAATTTTATTTGTAGATACTTTTCGCCATATTCCCTGCTTATGTTTTCTAAGGAAAATACCATAGAATCCATCAGGAAACCTGACTTATCCTGCAGGACGCTCTCAAAGACACATTTCAGAAACCCTGTCTCCTCATTGTGTGTGACATTCAGCTTCTCGCCCGCCAATTCCTCCAGGGAATTGATCGTACCGATGGTAAGAGCCGATATGGCGGCACAGAGAATATCCGGCCTGCCGCGCTTTGCGTATCCCGCATGCCCCATACAGTAAAAGCCTCTGTAGGAGCCCTTTTTGTCTCTGCAGATCACTACGGTCGTCATACCCGATTATGCATTGATTTTGTCGATCTTAACCTTTGTGTACAGCTGCCTGTGGCCATTCTTCTTGTGATAGCCGGTCTTTCTCTTGTACTTGTATACAATGACTTTACGACCCTTGCCTTGTTCCACAACAGTCCCGGATACAGTCGCGCTGGCTACATCCCCGCCAACTTTCAGACCGTTATCATTTACTGCGATAACGCGGTCAAATGTGACGGCGCTGCCTGCTTCTCCTTCAAGCTTCTCAACACTGATGACATCGCCCTCAGAAACCTTGTACTGCTTTCCGCCTGTTACAATAATTGCGTACATAATTTGGCACCTCCTATTCATGAACCGAACGGTTCATTTACTCGCTGACTTTGGTGGCATCGCTGCGCTTTAACCGAGCCAAGCGGCATTTGTGCACGTATTACATGCACACTAGGACATCATAGCATGGGATGCCTGATTATGTCAAGTATTTTACACATTTTTCTTCTCAAAATCTTCCACATACTGAATGATCAGGTTCACAGTACCCTCTTCTCCCAGGACGCTGCTGTTGATACACAGGTCATAACTGTCCGCACGCCCCCATTTCTTAGAAGAATAGTAGTTGTAATAGCTCTGGCGCTGCTTATCCTTTTTAATGATCATATCTTTCGCCTTGTTCTCGCTTAATTGATAGCGCTCCATGACATGCTTAGTCTTCACGTCATCATTGCCGTATATAAACAGATTCACCACATTTGAACGTCCGGCCAGCGCATAGTCCGCACAACGCCCCACAATGACGCAGGGACCTTCGTCCGCGATCTTCTTGATGGTATCGAACTGTGCTAAAAACACCTTATGGCTGATGGGCATATCCACAAAAGATGAATTGTTATAGCCGAATGAATAAGTATCCATAACCAGATTGTACAAAAATGAATTGGTGGGCCGCTCGTCATGATTCTGGATCATCTCCTCACAGAACCCGCTTTCCTTGGCAGCTCTGCTCAGAAGCTCCTTGTCATAGCATTTAATACCAAAATGCTCCGCTACTTTCTCGCCAATCTCACGCCCGGCTGAGCCAAATTGTCTTCCAATCGTAATCACTGTATTCATATCGATACCTCACTTTTTTCAGAGTATAAAAGCATTTAAACAAAACAAATCCTTTTATCTGATTATATTATATCTCAAATGGAAGATTTAGACAATAGGGAAAATTTCTAAAGTATTTCCAGCAAATGCCGAAAATACTCCGGCAGGGGAGCATCCACTTCCACATATTCTCCGGTTGCGGGATGGCGAAAGCCCAGTGTCTTGGCATGCAGGGTCTGCCCCTGGAGGCGAAAAGGCAGTTTCATCGGAGCCCTCCCTCCCGCATACACTTCGTCTCCCAGCAGCGGATGGCCGATGGAAGCCATATGCACCCTAATCTGATGGGTTCTTCCGGTCTCCAGGACACATTCGATGTAGGTATAATTTCCAAAGCGCTTCAGAACCCGGTAATGTGTCACTGCCTTTTTCCCGTTTTCTTCATTGACAGCCATTTTCTTCCGGTCGGTAGGGTGCCTGCCTATTGGCCTGTCAATGACGCCTGTTTCTTCTTTCACGACACCGTAGCAAATAGCCTGATATCGCCTTGTCACAGAATGCTCTTTCAGCTGGGCCGCAATGCAGTTATGCGCCCTGTCATTCTTACAGGCAATGACAGAGCCCGTAGTGTCCATATCAATTCGGTGGACAATGCCGGGGCGCATGACTCCGTTGATCCCCGAAAGCTCCTTTCCGCAATGATGCATCAGCGCATTTACCAATGTCCCGCTGTAATGCCCTGCGGCAGGATGCACTACCATACCCTTTGGCTTATTTACTACAATCACATCACGGTCTTCATATAAAATATCAAGAGGAATATCCTCCGGCAGGATATCCGGTTCCACGGCTTTGGGCAGAGTAAATGCCAGCTGGTCCTCCGTTTTCACCCGGTAGCTTCCCTTTACGGCTTTGCCGTCAACCATGACGGCCTCCTCTTTTATCATTTTCTGGATAAAAGAGCGCGACAAAGAATCGATAAGCGTAGCAAGACACTTATCGATTCGCATCCCTTCCCATTCTTCAGTTATCTCAAAACGGAATTCATCCATGGAATTCTCCTCTTCCGTCGGAAGTGTGTGCTACTCTGCGGATGCCTTTTTCTTTAAGCTTAAGAATTCCAGATCCTCCTCCTTATACACGAACATAAACAGGAGAAACAGTAAAATGGCAGATACTACAATATAACAATCAGCCACGTTAAAAATAGGATAATGAATCAACACAAAAGAAATGAAATCCACCACATAGTCAAATCTGATTCTGTCCACAATATTGCCCAAAGCCCCCGCAACCAGCACGGACATCAATACATGGATCATGCCAAACCGCTTTTGCCTGGGTACCCTGAACAGGAAGAACAGGACAATGGCCAACACCAGGAAACCTGTTATCAAAATAAAGGATTTCCGATTCTGAAACAGACTGAACGCAATCCCTGTGTTCTCGAAATACTGCAGCTCCAGCACGCCGTCAATCAATACCAATGGAGGCTGGTTCTTCAGATGAAGCGTTACCAGATATTTTGTAAACTGATCCAGCGCCAGCAATAATGCGGCGATAAGCAGATCTATCCATAAAAATACATAATTTTTGTCTTTACGCATGAGCATCCTCTTCGCTGAAATAAATCTCCTCAATGGCTGCCAGAATTTCTTCATCCGTCACGGTCCTGTCAATGACAGCCTTGCCGATTTTTTTCAGCAGTATAAATTTAATCTTGCCGGATTCCATCTTTTTGTCGGACTTCGTCAGGCGCAGAACTTCTTTCGGGTCTACATTGTCCACAGAGATGGGCAGATAGAATGGCACAAACATATCCCTTATCTCATAATACTCTTCCATGGTAAGAAGCTCTTTCTTCCAGGAGATATAGGCGGCGGCCACAGCCCCCAGCGCCACGCACTCTCCGTGATACAATTCAAAATTCTTTGCTTTTTCAATGGCATGTCCTACGGTATGGCCAAAATTCAAAAGCGCCCGCTCTCCCTGCTCTGTGGGATCCTTTTCCACTACCAGACGCTTTATATTGCAGCTGCGCACCATCATCTCCTGGAGCACGTCCAGATCCCGTTCGCAAATCTCATACATCTTCTCTATCAGCCATTCATAGAACAGGGCATCACGAATCAGTCCATGCTTCATGACCTCCGCAAAGCCGGCAAAATACTGCCTGTCGTCCAAAGTCTGCAGCACACCCAGATTCATATAGACCAGCCGGGGCATCTTGAATGCGCCTACCATATTCTTAAAGCCGTCGAAGTCCACCCCTGTCTTCCCGCCGATACTGCTGTCCGCCTGGGAGAGCAAGGTAGTGGGAAGCTGGACATAGTCAATTCCCCGCAGGTAGGTGGCTGCCGCATAGCCTGTGATATCGCCCGTAACACCGCCTCCGAGAGCCAGGAGCATGTCCTTTCGGTCAAAGCCCTCCTCAATCAGAAATCGGTAGATATCTTTCACCGTGTCCAGCGTCTTGTTCTCCTCACCCTGAGGAAAGGCGAACTTCACCGCTTTCCGACACTTCTCCCGGATAAGGTGCAGAACCTCCTCCCCATAGAGCTCGTCTACTTTTGAATCCGTGACAACGCAGATCCTTTTGTCTGCGCAGTCCAAAGCGGAAAGCTCATCCCATAGCTCACTGAAAGACTGGCTGAACACGATATCATAGCAGGGCTTCTTCTGATATAAAACCGGCATTCTCTCCGACACTCGTCTGTACCTCTCTGTCTTATTTTCTTTTCGCAGTCATACCGCCAGCAGTATAAACAGCTATGTATTCAGCGGCATTTCAAAGGAATCGTTAAAGATGTCCTGAAAATCTCCGGATATGTCCACGCTTGCCGGCGTAATGATAAAAATATAGTGGGAAATCTTCTGCAAATTTCCGGATATAGCGTAGCAGGATCCGCTGGTGAAATCAATGATTCGCTGGGCAATATCCACATCCAGTCCCTCCAGATTCAGCACCACCGTACGGTTCGCCAGAAGCGTCTCCGTAATCTCCCTGGCATCCTCTACAGACGTAGGCTTGATCACACAGACCTCCATGCTGCCTGAACCTGCCACACGTCTGGACGTGGCCTGCTTGATCGGTGTAATCTTGCCGGAAGATGTCTGCTGTCTCCTCGATGCCGACATGCGCTCATCCTCATAGTCCTCCATGTCCCTTATCTTTGAAGAATTCCTCCTGGGAGGGGGCGCCGGCTCGTCGTCCTCCTCGTCCAGATAATCGTCATCGTAGTATTCGTCATCCTCTTCACCATTTAGCTTCATATAGTTCAAAAACTTGTCCATTACACCCATTCTCTCGCACCATGCCTTTCGCTGCTTTCCATGATCAATGCCAAGGCTCTCTCTCCCCGAATATCCCCGTGCCTACTCTCACACAGGCTGCCCCCTCTTCTATCGCCACAGAATAATCTCCTGTCATACCCATAGATAGGACAGTCATACTAACATTATCAATGCTTTTGCTCTCTATGTCAACAGACAATTGTTTCAATTTCCGAAAAATTAGACGGTTTTCCTCTGCATTCTCCACAAAAGGGGCTATTGTCATCAGTCCGCGCACATGCACGGCGGGCAATATTGAAATTGCTTCCGCCAGTGCAGCCGTCTCCTCTGGTGAAACACCGAACTTACTCTCTTCCCCGGCTACATTGACCTCAAGCAGGATATCTGTCTCCACCTGATGCCTTACGGACTCTTTGCTGATTTCCTCAGCCAGCCGCAGAGAATCCACACTGTGTATCATCGCCACCTTGCCCACAATGTACTTTACTTTGTTCCTCTGTAGATGTCCGATCATATGCCAGCGGATATCGGAGGGCATTGCTTCTATCCTTTCAAGCAGATCCTGCACCTTATTCTCGCCAAAGTCCCTGACGCCCGCCTCATACGCCTCCCTTACCAGCTCCAGCGGTTTCGTCTTGCTCACCGCAATCAATGTCACATCGCTTTCCGGCCGCCCTGCCCGTTTGCAGGAAGCATTGATGATACTTTTCACGGCCTCCAAATTTTCCTGTACCACTTTTTCATCCTCCGTTCTGTGCGTTCCTCTGATTAATGAACTGATCGTCATTGACAGATTCCGCATTCAGCACAATATAATCATATACGCTGAGACCATATTTCATATTCGGTTCCACAATAGCGTACTCATCGTTTTCACCCAGAATTGTAATCTGCTTAAAATCCGCATACCCTTTATTGATATTATATACCCCGATCAGGCTTGCGCGTTTGCTCACCGTAAAAGTCTCCTGGCTGTCCAGCTTATAAAGTGTATCTCCGGCATTCAGGATAGAACTGTCCACATAATATTCTTTCGTCTCATTGTCGAAATAATACACTTCAGTCTCCATCACTTCACTGGAAAGCGTCCCGTCCTCCAGTATCGTCTGACGTACAACGCTCTCTCCGCCGTTATTGCCGCCGGGAATCACAAACGCCTCCGGTATCAAGAAAAATTCTTTCTCCACAATAGAGGAAACCGGAATTTTCAGTCCTCTCTCCTCTTCCACGATCAGCTCCACATCCAGAAACCGGTCTGTGATAAAGGAAACCATGGAGTTGGTGAAAGTAAGTTGCAAATAAGTATTGCCGTCCGCATTGTTAAGAAGCTTTGTTTCTCCCCAGGATTCATACTGGTTTTTTAAAAAACGTACCTTTATGAAGCCCTCTTCCTGAAGCTGAGCGCCCCTGGAAGCCTCAACCGGGATTACAATGGACCAATTCTCATTGGTGGATAATTTATAGACCGCGTCACCCGCAGCCACAAGAGAATTTCCCATCAGAAGCTTTTTTTCATAGAGAGAATCGTCAAAGGTATCTTCTGTCACATCCTGGGCCGTCAAAGCCTCATAGCCGTCTGTCCAGTAAGTCACAATACCCGTATCCGGTGCATGAAAATACTTAACTATGCTCCCTACGCCGGATCCCCCTAAGTCATCGATACTCTGAAGCATATTGGTATTCGCCAGCTTCAGCACCGTATTTTTCATAGAATATTTAAAATCATATGTACTGCCATACTGTGCGGCATCAAAGCCATGGACAAAATTCACGATTTCATGTCTGAAATCAGCAAGGTCCCTTTCGGAAAGAGAATTCTCTCCAAGGCTCAGATTCTCCATTTCCTCATTCAAATGCCCCGTTTCATCCACGATATAAACGAGATTGTTCTTTGCCACCCTCTCTCCCTCTCTGGCATAGTAATTCACATAGCCTGCCGTCTCGGCATTTACCACAGTCTCGTCCCGCAGCACCACGCCCCTGTAAACGGTATCCGTGGCAAGCGAGCCCTCCTGTACCTCGTACCGAACAATATGACTGGTCTGGAAGTATATAATGATGCAGACCACTACATAAATGAAAATAACGCCAAAAATCAGCATACCGATATTCAGGTTCAGGGGCTTTCTGTATTTTCTTATTTTAGTTACTTTCGGAGGTTTTCTCCGATTCCGCCGGACACTGTCGTTCCGGGCAGCGCTTCTGTTCCGGGAAGCATTGCCGCTCCTGACAGCACTCCTGTTTTCGGAAACTCTGTTGCTTCTGGCGGCACTCCTGTTTTCGGAAGCTCTGCCGCTCCTGACAGCACTCCTGTTTTCGGAAGCTCTGCCGCTCCTGGCGGCACTCCTGTTTTCGGAAACTCTGTTGCTTCTGGCGACGCTCCGGTTTTGTGGAACATTTCTGCTCTGCGGAACTCTCCGGTTCCTTTTTTTGCGATTTGCCACTCACATGCCTCCAAACAAAAGCCCCGGGATATTATTTCCGAGGCTTTCGTGTGTACTCTTCCTATGCTTCATGACAGAGAAAGGCCGCAATACAGTCTCTTGCGGCCGGGATGCCATTAAAGGGAAACTATGACCTTGTCTTTCAGATCCTCCGGAAGCTGTGACTCATCCATGGATATACTTAAGACAAAATCGACTTCATATTTTTCGCTGAGTTTTTCCAATTTTTTCATGACGGCCCCGATGTCCTGGCCCTCAAGGCATGCTATTTTTAAGAAATTATCGAAATACATCTGCTGCAGATCATGATCCTGGGAGACGATACCGCTCACAAATCCCAAAAACTCGCTGCTGTTCTCCACCATATACTGGGAGACATCAATCAGGCGAACCTTGTTGTTCAGTTCGTACATATGCTTCGTATTCTTGTCAAGATACACGATATTGCCTGCAATCTCCTTGATTTCGCTATTTACTTTCTCCAATAGCTGCGTTGTCTTACCTTTACCTTTATTGCCTACAATTAACTGGACCATTGGAAACCCTCCTTAAGTATTAATATTTACCTACCATCATTATAACCTCTATTTGTGAATCTCGTCAAGTAAATCTGTCATTTCCTCGTAAAGCTGTTCGACCCCGTCCGCACGTAGGACAATAGAGATATAGGGCGATCCGTTCTCGTCTCTGGATAAGAGCATCAGACAGTTCCCCGCCGCATTGGTGGTCCCGGTCTTGCCTCCGATAACAGTCACGTTGGCAGGAGCCTGCCTTTCCCCTCTCAGATACTGATTTGAGTTCTGCCTGTCAAACGATTTTTCCTTACCGTCCTTATCGTAAAACACGGTCTGGTAGCTGGACATATGTATGATTTCGTTAAAAGTATCGATTTTAACAGCTTCTTTAAAAATCAGATACAGATCATAGGCTGTGGTGTAGTGCTCTGATTCCGTCAATCCGTGGGGATTCATAAAATGCGTATTGGTAGCTCCGAGCCTGGCTGCCTCCTCATTCATCATCTCCACAAAACGTTCTACACTTCCCCCTACATTCTCGGCAATCATCATAGCCACATCATTGGAGGAATAAATCAGGAGAATCCGCAATGCCTGGTCCAATGTCATAGTATCTCCCGAAGTCAGGCCACAGAGCACTGCGCCCGGCTCCGTGATATTTACCACATCCGAAGCCGTCAGCGTCTGGTTCAACTGTCCGTATCGGATCGCCACCAGCGCAGTCATCACCTTGGTCAGACTGGCCGGATGCAGTCTTTCGTGGATATTCTTGGCATAGAGTACCTCTTTTTTGTCCAGACCAAACAAACCCGCCGCTTCCGCATGAGTCATATCCACCGTATCGCTGGGCACATTACCGGATGCCACGCACAGATTTGCTGCAAACGGCTGTGCTGTGCGCGTCTCCTGTCTGGTCACCACATTGAAGCTGCTGACATCGTAATCCACATGATAAGCCATGTCATAGGACAGACTGCCGCAGCCGCTGCAGCAGATCATTAACATCATACCGCAGATCAATGAAAAAATCTTTTTTCTATTTGTACAGTTCACGCCATTCCAAATCCCCTCTGTCCAGTGCCTTGATCAGCAATTCCGCGCTTGCCAGATTCGTCGCCAGCGGAATATTATGGGTATCGCATAAATGCACCACATTGTTCACGTCCGGCTCATGCTTCTTTGGGTTCAAAGGATCCCGCAGAAAGATCACAAGGTCAATCTCATTGTTCTCGATCTGGGCGCCGATCTGCTGCTCCCCGCCCAGATGCCCTGCCAGACACTTGTGGATATTCAAATTCGTGACTTCTTCAATCAGACGTCCCGTAGTGCCTGTGGCATACAATTCATTCTTGCTCAGAATCCCCCGGTAAGCGATGCAGAAATTCTGCATTAACTTCTTTTTTGCATCATGTGCAATCAGTGCGATGTTCATAAGTGTACCTCCTCCATAGCATCTTCTACTGTTTCGTTTTCTTTGCCTGAAGCCTTACGTTCAGGACAAACCCCATGCCGATAAATAGACTCAGCAGCGAAGTCAGACCGTAGCTGACAAAGGGAAGCGTAAGTCCTGTGGTAGGCAGAATGAAAGTCGCCACGCCGATGTTGAAAAAACCCTGAAAGGCCACGAGTCCTCCCATGCTGGCGGCGATGATCGTCCCTGCCACGTCTTTCGCTTTCCGGGCCACCGAGATGCATTCCAATGCCACACTGAATAGCAACACGATTACCACGACGCTCCCCTTGAAGCCGAATTCCTCTCCGATTACGGAGAAAATAAAGTCTGTCTGCGCCTCCGAAAGAAAATTGCCATTTTTCACCGATGTAATCTCATTATTCTTGTATCCTTTCCCCTCCAGCTGCCCGGAAGCAATGGCTGTCACGGAATTCAGCTGCTGATACGCGTAGGTGGTCTCGTATTCCTGGGGGTTGACAAAGGCCAGTACCCGGGTCTTCTGATTATCTGTCAAAAGGTCGCTGTCCGGCTGCAGTGCCAGCGATATTACCAGCGCCACCGCCGGTATCGCCACCGCTATGGCCCCGAACACCAGCTTCAGACTCACGCCCCCCGCGAACATAATGATACAGAACACTGCCAGGAGTACGATACTTGTAGAAAGATCCGGCTGCTCCCAGACCAAAATCCAGGGCAGCGCGTACATGACTACGCAGCTGACTATGATTACTACGGTATTCAATTTCTTCCTATGTTTCATAATAAACTGTGCAAAGAATAAAATCAACAATATTTTTGCAGTTTCTGAAGGTTGAAACCGCAGTCCCCCAATCGTGAGCCATCTGGTGGCGCCTTTGGCATTGTCCCCAAACTGCCAGACAGCCACCAGCAGCACCAGATTGGCCACATACATCAGCCAGTTCAGTCTAATTACCATGGTATAGTCAAAAAAAGAAATGACCACCATCAGTACCGTACCTACCGCCACTCCGGCCAGCTGCTTGTTCTGCAGGGACGGCTCCGCGCTCCCTATGGTAATAACGCCTACCGCCGAGAGCGCCAATATCAGCAGCACAAGCTTAAAATCGTAATCCCGTAATCTGTATCTTTTAAACATATTTTCCTCTACGCATTCTACTCCGTGAATTCCCGGCTCATTTTGCCAAATCCTTTGCCGTCACATCCACGATGGGAATATTGGCGTACAGAGAGGGCATCTTGCCTCCCCGCCCCGATTTGTTCCCCTTTGTATTGATCTGAATATCCATATTCTCCGAATCTATCTTCATGTATTTGGACAAGACCTTTGCTATGTCTGTCTTAATCAGCTCCATAACCTCCGGTGAACAGTTGACTCTGTCGGAAATCAGCAGAATCTTTAACCTGTCTTTCGCAATCTGGCAGGAGCTCTTTCTTCGAAAAAAATGTCTCATCTTCACTCCTCCTATGCCTTATGAAAAATACCAGTCACCCTGGTCCAGAATGAGATGCCCTTGTCAAAGTTCAGATAGGGCACTTCTTTTCCCTCCACACGATGTACCACGTTTGCGTAGGCCTGTCCCGCCGGGGAGCTGCTCCCCACCAGGGGCTCACCCTGATTGGTAGCGACCACTACGCTCTCATCGTCCGGTATAATCCCGATCAGCGGGATAGCCAGGATATCCACTACATCCTGGGCTGACATCATATCCCCGCGCCTGACCATATCCATCCGCAGTCTGTTGATGATCAGATCCATCTGTTTGAAGCCATTGGCTTCCAGAAGCCCTATAATCCGGTCTGCGTCCCGGATGGCGGATACCTCGGGGGTAGTCACTACCAACGCTCTGTCCGCTCCGGCAATGGCATTCTGAAACCCCTGCTCAATTCCCGCCGGACAGTCCAACAGGATGAAATCAAACTGCTCTTTCAGATGCTCGATGACTTTCACCATCTGTCCCGGAGACACCGCCGACTTGTCCCTGGTCTGGGCAGAGGGCATCAGATACAGTCCCGGGTGGCGCTTGTCCCGGATCAGGGCCTGCTTCACCCGGCAGTTCCCCTCCACCACGTCCACCAGATTATAGACAATGCGGTTCTCCAGTCCCATGACCACGTCCAGATTCCGCAGACCGATGTCCGTGTCGATCAGGCAGACTTTCTTTCCCAGTTTTGCCAGACCTGTTCCTACGTTTGCGGTCGTGGTGGTCTTGCCCACGCCGCCTTTCCCTGAAGTGACGACAATGACTTTGGAGCCTTGCTGCTCCGAGGAAAATTGCTTTTCCGTGGAACTCTTCTTTTCCATTTTTCCTGTCCTCCGGCATTAATATTTGTCAGTCGTCCTCCAAACATCTCCGGATGCCTGCTTTGTAGAATCGTCACTCCGCAGACATATCAGAAGCTGCTCAGCAAATCTTTGGTAAGCGCTTCAATAATGACTCTGTCGTTCTTCACATATGCGATTTTCGGTCGTACCTTGGGTCTGATTCCCCATCTTGGCGTTCTTGTACCTGATTTATATTTGAAATCGCCGATTCTGATTCTCTCCGGCTCCATTTCAAACGCCGCTATAAAAGCTCCCTCCCGCCCATTGCCTCCCGCATGGGCTTTTCCGTAGAGTCCCCCCAATATGATAATGCTCTTGGCGCTGATGATGCTGCTCCCCGGATAAATATCCCCCAGCATGATAATGCTGTTTTCCGTCTCCAGCACTTCCCTGTCCTTTAAGTCTCCCCGAAAGAACTGGCCCTCAGGCTTCTGATCCATCGCTTCTTCCGTGCGCTCCAGCGCTCTCACGAAATTTTTATTCACTGTGTCATCTTTCTCTACGATGCAGGCAATATTGATATCACTGTTATCCCGAATCGTCTCCAATATCCGGATTTCCTCCATATCCGACACGGCGCGCCCCTCTATGGACAATGCCATAGTGACATTGCCGAAGAAATTTCTTGCATCAGAGAACTTATATCCGATTTCTTCCAGTAAATTCTCAAATGGCATCTCCGCATTCAGATATAACGCAATCCCGTTGGGAAAGCTTTTGATGATAACTGCTTCTCTCATAATCCGTTTTGCTCCTGTTTTCAGTGCTCATTGGTGATACCGCCGTCCGGCTCGTCTGCCGTGCCGGTGATCAGCTCGTCTGTCTCTGCCAGTCCGTAATAATATTTTACGATATCCCTTGTAGCCTGGGCCGCATGATCTCCCGCGTATCCAAAAGGAATTCTCGTGACGATGGCAATCTCCGGCTGCTCATAGGGGGCATAGCAGGCAAACAGCGCATGGCTGGGCCGATCCAAAGTCTGCTCTGCCGTACCCGTCTTGCCGGCCACATTCACTGCCAGATTGCTGAAATAACTCTTGTTCTCCACTACCTGACGCATTCCCAGATGGATGGCATCCCAATATTCCGCAGGCATTTCAATGGTGTTTCGAAGCTCCGGCCGGAATTCCTCCACCACATTGCCCTCCGAATCCATAATCTTGTCCAGCAAAGTCAGATTATAGCACGAACCGCTGTTGGCGACCACTGTCACATATCTGGCCAGCCCTGTCAATGTATAGCTGTTGCTGCCCTGACCGATAGCGGAACGCACCGGATCCTCTGTGGACACATTTGGCGCCGCCTCGGAGATCTCAATACCCGATTTCTCCGTCAGGCCGAACAGATCCGCGTACTTGTACAAAACCTCCAGGCCTTCCGTCTCATTGTACGTACCGGAACCCATGGAAAGCTCATATCCGATGTCATAGAAATAGCAGTCACAGGAATCCCGGATGGCCGATACCAGCGTCTCATTGTTATGTCCGTAACGGTTCCAACAGCTGGGCGGCGGATCGATTTCCGTAAAAATACCTTTGCAGTTGATGATCGTATCCGTCTCCACAGTCCCCTCAAGCAGGCCGGCCGCTGCGGTCAGCATTTTAAAAGTAGATCCGGGCGCTGCCGCGTATTGGGTGGCATAATTATATTGAGGATTGGATTTGTCCGCATTCAGCTGAGCATAGTACTCAGCGTCGATGGAATTGGCCATTTTATTGTTGTCATACCCCGGGTAAGACACCACGGCCAGAATATCGCCTGTATTGATATCTGTCACCACGCAGGACGCATTGCAGGGATCCAGCGCAAGCTGTGCAGGTGTAATATCCAGATGATCTATCCGATTCATCATGAACTGATAGGCGCTCATGCGCCCCTCAAACACGGCATTCCTCTCATCCTCCGGTATCGAAATCCGGTTCTGCTCACAGAGGATCTGACACACCTGCCTGCCGCTTATCACGTCATTCAAAAGCATATATTTGTAAAAGCGTTTTTGAAATTCCGTGTTATTGTCAATCATGACAATGATATAGTCCAGGATCTTATCATAGATTTCCGCCGAATCGGAATACTTTGCGTCCAGATCCAGCTTACTCACGTCAATCCAGTTTTGAGAAATACAGTATTTCAGATACTCGCATAAACTGATGACTTCATCCGTAGCCCACGCAATCTGGGTAGCGTCATCTGATACCACGGCATCCGCCATGATGACGCCGTTTCGCCTCAGCAGCGCCACAATATTGCTCTGATAGACCTGGTATTCCTTGGTCAGTTCCTTGTAAGGAGTCAGGCCCTGGGTCAGCTCGAAGCGCAGTTTTTCATAGATATCTTCCTTATAGGCCAGATAAGCCCCATACACTTCCTTTTCCGTCTCCAGGGCATCCTCTTGCGCCATAGCTTTTATATCAATGACAGCATTGTCGAACATGGTGAAATAGACATCAAATATGGGAATTTTGATATCGCTGCTGTCCGCGTTCCTCGCCGGGATGTACTCCTTGGTATTAATGATCTTGCTGGACACAAGCCCGGCCAGTTTTTGCTCCAAAATATGGTAAACGGCCTCTGTCAGCTCCTTGTCAATGGTCAGATAAACATCCTGACCTGCTTTGGCCTCCCTGCGCTCTTCAATGGAGATGACCTTGCCCATATTGTCTACAATAACCTTTTCATATCCCTTTTCACCCTGAAGTGTAGTCTCCAGATAGGCCTCGATTCCGCTCTTTCCCACCACATCATTGATATTGTAGACGTCGCTTCCCTTACCCTCTTCCTCCATTTGGCTGTTTAGCTCAGCCAGCTCATCGGAAGAAATCTTGCCTGTATATCCCAGCACATGGGCAAAGTATTCGGAATCCACATACCTGCGCACCGTGTCGGCCTCTATGGTAACACCGGGCAGGGACTGGGCATTCTCCATGATGACAGCCACTGTCTTTTCATTTACATTTGTGGCCACTGTGGTACCGATGTACTTTCGGAAAGAGGTCAGGTTCATTGCATATCTGATGGTAACCATCTTCAGCCAGTCTTCCTTGCTGTAGCCGTCTCCCACCAGGAATTTGCTTTTGGTATTGTCGGGGTCTTCATAGTTTCCGATGGCAAAATGACCGGTACTGCTCAGATAAGCCATAATGTCGTCCGGTGTGGCGGTACGCTCCTCGTCCTTGAGCTCTCCCACCTCTATCCTTCCATAAACATCCGCCAGAAATCTTAAAAGGCTCACACCCTCCACGGAATATTGGAATTCTCTGTCTTCGTTTAGAAAAATCTTGAAATCCGTGATACATTTGTCGCCGTTTTTCTCAATCATCTGAATCAGGCGGTACACGGTTTCGTTGAGCCTGGCGTTCTTGAGTCTGCCGGATTCAAACACATCCTCTATCTTCACGGAATATGCCAGCTCGTTATAGGCCAGAGGATTGCCGTTTCTGTCATAGATATTGCCTCTGGTGCTGGCAATGTCACGGGTTTTCTCAATCTCCAGAACAAATTCCTCCAGATACTCCTCCCCATGGACAATCTGCAGATCAAAGCAGCGGTAGATCAGGATACCGGCAAAGAGACAGAATATCACCGTAAAGACCGTCAGTCTGCTGGTCACGATTCCAATCAGTTTTTCCTTGAACTCATCAAACAAATTTCTGTGCTCTCTTTCTCTCGTATCCCTCCAGCTTCTCATTCACTTTCAGGATAACCGGGTAAAAAAACAATGTCACAACAATGGTATACAATGCCTCCGGCAGGATGATGTGCAGAAAATAATATGCAAAATCAAACCTGCCCCGAAGCATAAAAGTCAAAATATAGCATATGATTCCATAGGACAGATCGCTTACCACGATCAATGCCAGCGGAAGCTTGATGTCCTCCGGGTAAAAAATCCTGCAGAACTTTCCGTTCAAATACCCTATGTACATTAATAGCAAAGCATAAAAGCCTAAAAAGCCGCCGAAAAAAATATCATTTAAAAGCCCGCAGAAAAAGCCGATCAACAACCCCTCCCGCTCTCCCCGCATGAATCCGAAAGAGGACGTCAGGATAATCATAAGATTCGGTATAATACCCGCCAGAGCCACGCTGACGCTGCACTGCAGGACAAAGCATACTAGGATAAAAACTGTCACAACTATTTTTCGAAGCATTTACGACTCCTCCCGGGGCTTTCGGATCACTCTGTCACAGCCTTTTTCTGGTCCGTGATAATCAGGACCTCCCCCAGATGCTCGAAATCCACCGCCGGTATGATTTCACCTGATTTTGTCAGATTGTTGGCATCCTTATTAATGGAACTGATATACCCGATCAGGATGTTCGGCAGATATTTATCGCTGATGTTAGAGGTGACTACCTTATCTCCCTCCCGTACCAGGTTCTGTCCGTCCACCAGTTGACCGAAAGTAATACAGCCGCCGGCCATCAGCTTTAAATCACCTGTCACGGTCAGATTATCCTCGGTGGAGAGGGTCATGGCGCTCACATGGACATTGTCCGATATAATGGAGGTCACCCGGGACCAATTGGGCCCCAAAGAGGTAATCCGGCCAACAAGGCCTCCCTCTGCAATGACGTTCATATCCACTGCCAGACCGTCCTCCTCCCCCTTGTCGATCAGGAATGAAGAATACCAGTTGCTGGAATCCCGGCCAATGATCCTGGCTCCCACCTTATTATACTCCGCATACTGCCCGTCCAGTTCAAACAGCTCCCTGAGCTTGTTCAGTTCGTATTTGTCCTGCTGCAGCAGTGTGTTCTCCTCCACCAGCGCCGCCACTTCCGCTTTCAGCTGTGCGTTCTCATCCAGCAGCTTTCTGATCTGCACCAGCTCTTCGGAGCGGTTGGAAAGCCATCCGCCCACCTTTTCGATTCCCTGCTGAAAAGGCACGATCACATATCCCACCACAACGTTCAGCGGACGGTTGAACACATCCGTGCCAAAAGTGATCAACATCAAAACGGTACAAAGCACCGTTAAAATAAAAAGGAGATATTTACTCGGCAGGGTAAACCGCTCTCCTTTTCTTTTTATGACCGGACTCATTTGCTCATCCCTTCAATCGCATAGGCTACAGACTTATAGTTGTCATCCTTGATAATTTTGGAAAGCCCCAGCACCACGCTCGTAAGGGGATTCTCCGCCACATTTACCCTCAGCCCTGTCCCTGCAGCCAGCCGTTCCGCAAGATGACTGATCTGGGAAGCGCCGCCTGTCAGATAAATGCCCTGGCGATAGATGTCCGCCGCAAGCTCAGGCGGCGTCCGCTCCAGAATCACCTTTACATTGTCAATAATGGAAGCGAAATGTTCCTCTATGCATTCCACTACCAGCTTGGTAGGGATTTCCCTCTCTATGGGAAGTCCGGTGACAATGTCTCTGCCGTAGACAATGGCACCCTTGCCCTCTTTTTCCAGATCCTTTAAGGATATCTTTACGGACTCGGAAGTCCTCCCTCCGATGATCAGACTGAATTCTTTCCTCACGGCAGCCCGGATTGCCTCGTCGAACTTCAGGCCCCCCGCCTTGATCAGACGGCTGAGTACAATGCCCCCCAGAGACAATATGGAAATCTCCGTGGTCTCATAGCCTACATTCACCACCAGCACACCCTGGGAATTTTTCACGTCAATGTCCAGCCCGAGACCGTCTGCCACAGCCTTTTCCACAACCATGATTTTCTTCGCCTTCACATTGGCATATTTGATCAGATCGTAAAAGGCTCGTTTTTCCACATCCGTCACGTCCGTAGGCACTGCGATATAGAAATCCGCCGGCTTGCACGCGCCTTTTTGCAGGTCATTTATGAAATACCTCACCAGCGTCTCCATATTTTTGATATCCGCAATGACGCCGTTGGTCAGAGGATAAGAAATGTGAATATTGCCGGGAGCCTTTTCATACATCTCAAAGGCTGAGTTCCCATATGCAAACAAAACTTTCTTATTTTCTATGGCGATCATGTTCTTTTCCACCATGATACTGTCATCGCCCCTGCTGTAAATCTTAATGTTGTTGGTACCCAAATCGATACCGAATGCATTGTATGCCAAAATGACAACCCCTTTCTAATCGTAAAAACTTTCTTCTTGCCTATGAAAACCAAGCCTGTTCCTTAAAGCTGACATAACGATTATCACCGATAATGACGTGATCTAACAGGCGGATTCCCATTCTCTCCCCTGTCTCTTTTACATTATCGGTAAGTTCCTTGTCGGCCAGACTGGGTGTGGGATCTCCGCTGGGATGGTTATGCACCAGCAGGATATTCACTGCCCGGCTCTCCAGTGCCGCCAGAAAGATCTCCCTGGGAGAAATCAGCGACATATTGACGCTGCCCTCCGAAAGCTTCCGCTCGCAGATCATCTGCCCCTTGGCATCCACACAGGCTAACATCACACACTCCGTGTCCCTGTGCCGCAGCTTTTCCATGAAATAAGCCGCCACCTGGCCGGAGCTGGTGAAGTTTAACCCCTCCCTGGCCTTTGCCATGCTCATCCGCATAGATAGTTCTGTCAGAGATTTTAACCGGACCGCCTTAACCTCACCGATCCCTTTGATACTCATAAGCTCGTCCAAAGTCACGTCATACAGCCCCAAAAGACCCTCTTTGGGATATCTGGCAAGGCCCATGACCTCTTCTGCCACTTTCAGCACATGATTATCTTTTGTACCGGTGCGCAGGATAATAGCCAACAGCTCTATCTCCGTCAGATTCTCAGGCCCGAAGCGCAGAAATCTTTCATAGGGGAGTTCTGCCGCCGTCTTCAAAGCATCTTTCGCCGAAAGCTTTTTCCCTGAAATGCTCTTCCTGCCTGGATTGCTCTTCTTCCGTGAACCATTTTTCTTCTGCGGAATGCCCTTCTTCTGTGGAATGCCCTTCTTCTGTGGAATGCCCTTCCTCCATACTTTCGTCTTCTCGTTAGAATTTCCTTTTTCCATGGAATGCTCTTCTTCCATGGAATGCTCTTCTTTTAAGTCCATGCGTCTCCTTTCCCTTCTCCGACGCATCTTATACGCGGCTTCTTCCCGCAGCCGCCTGTGGACTATCTGATGAAGCGGTATACTACCAGCGCGATTACGACACCCAGGACACTTGCGATGGTTATATTGATTGTCAGACCAAAGGTCAAAACAATAAACCCAAAATCAAGCACCACAGGTGAACTCATCCCGAAAGACTGCCCATAGTTCAGAAATGTGCCCGAAAAATAAGTGCCAATAAATCTGCCGATGACGAAACCCACCAGTATCAGTACCAGCAGTACCCAGTTAATCTTCCTCAAGCCGATACCTCTTCCTTCTTTTGTCTGCCACACCCGCATTGTAAAAAAGATGCGGCATACCTACAGAAAACCATCTTGTCTCTGGATGATTCTTCCTGTACGCACGTTTCTATAGTATCACAAAAAACATAAGCTGTACACAAAAATCATAGATTTTATTTTGAGTTTTTTCTACACAATGCTACAGCTTTAAGCGGTTTTTATCCAACAATCCCCTGTCTGCCAGAGACTGGAGAGATTTCAGGATGCCAAATTTCGCGTGCTGCCAGGTAAGTCCCCCCTGAAAATACACGGCGTAAGGGGGCTTGATGGGAGCATCGGCGGAAAGCTCTATGGAAGAGCCTGACACAAAGGCCCCGGCCGCCATGATGACTGGGGAATCGTATCCCGGCATGTCCCAGGGTTCGGGGGTCACATGGCTGTCCACAGGCGCGCCTGCCTGGATGCCCTGGCAGAAAGCGATGACTGCCTCCGGTGTGCCGAAAGTCACGGCCTGTATAATGTCGTGCCTGTCTTCGTCTCCCTTCGGTATTACGCTGTAGCCCAGGTTTTCATAAAGATTCGCTGCAAAAATCGCTCCTTTCAGCGCTGAGGCCGTTACGGTGGGGGCCAGGAAGAGGCCCTGGTAAAAATCTTTCAGGATGCCGAGGGATGCGCCCACTTCCTTGCCAAGTCCCGGAGAGGTGAGGCGGAACGCCGCGTTCTCCACACACTGCCTTGTCCCGGCAATATAGCCGCCGATGGGGGCCAGGCCGCCGCCGGGATTCTTGATCAGGGAGCCCACCACCATGTCCGCACCCACATCGCTTGGCTCCTTTGTTTCCACAAATTCTCCATAGCAGTTATCTACCATGCAGACTGCATCGGGCTTGATCTTCTTGACAAAGGCGATCAGTTCCCCTATCTGCTCTACAGAAAAAGTGGGCCTGGTCTGGTAGCCCTTGGAGCGCTGGATGGTCACCAGGCGGGTCCTGGGGGTTATGGCTTCTTTTATGGCTTCGTAGTCAAAGCCGCCATCCGCTTTTAAGTCCACCTGTCTGTAGCTGATACCATATTCCGCAAGGGAGCCTTTGGAGGGGCGGATGCCTATGACCTCCTCCAGGGTGTCGTAGGGCTTTCCCACCGGGGAGAACAGTTCGTCCCCGGGGCGGAGGTTGCTCATCAGAGCCAGGGCCAGGGCATGGGTGCCGCAGGTAATCTGAGGGCGCACCAGGGCGTCCTCCGTATGGAAGATTTTCGCGTAGACCGCCTCCAGGGTATCCCTGCCAAGGTCGTTGTAGCCGTAGCCGGTGGTGCCCAGCAAGCAGGCCTCGCTGACCTGGCACTCCTGCATGGCTCTTACCACTTTCAGTTGATTGTACTCCGCGATTTCGTCTATTTTCCGAAACCGCTCCGTTAGACGCTTCAGTACGGCTTCCTGGTATGCGTAAATTTCGCTGTTGATGCCCATCTGGGCGTACATGCTCTGTATTTCTGTCATTTTTCTCTTAAATGCTGCCTGTCGGCAGCCCCTCCTTGCCTTTAGCGCATCCTCTGCTCTTTACAATCTTGTATGTCCCCTCATATATATCCTTACATGTCCTCGCATATAAGGATTGCATCATGGCTTTGTGTATGCTCTTCATTTCTGATGTTCATCAACTCCTGTGCGGAAGCTGTGATGTCTTTTCTATGCAGTTCTTCCAGCATGTATTCCAATATCCTTTCGTCATCGTAGCCGAATTTTTCTTTATCCAGCCAGCAGACTTCCCTCTCCCGGCGAAACCAGGTAAGTTGCCTTTTGGCGAAATGTCTGGTGTCCCGCTTGATGGTCTCCACGGCCTCCTCCAGGGATGCCTCGCCCTCCAGGTAGGCCAGGATTTCCTTGTAGCCAAGCCCCTGCATGGACACCATGCCCCGATGGCAGCCCATCTCCCGCAGGCGCTCCACCTCGGCCACAAGGCCCTGGCAAAGCATTTCGTCCACTCTTTTGCCTATATTCTCGTAAATTCGCTCCCGGCTGTCATTGAGGACGAAGTAGCAGGCATTGTAGGCAGGGGCCTTTTCGCGTTCCCTCTCATTATGGCGCGATATGGGTTCCCCCGTCAAATGAAAAAATTCTAAAGCACGGATGACGCGCTTTCTGTTGTTGGGGTGTATGGCTTCTGCGGAGACGGGATCGATTTTCCGCAGCATATCGTGAAGATGCTGCGGCCCCTTTTGTTCCACCAGTTCCTCCAGGTGAATGCGGTATGTCCCATTTTCTGCCAAGGCACCTCCGGAAGCTGTTCGCACGCTTTCTGTCGGGTTACTTTCGGTAACTGCGTTCGCAATTTCTATTAACTTACTGCCTGAAAGTATATCCACAGATCCATCCGATTCTGCCAACGTGCTTCCCCGGGCTGCTTCCCCTCCGGAACCGAAGTCGATATCTCTAAGCAGCGCCTGGACATAAAAGCCGGTGCCTCCGGTCACAATGGGGATGCGGCCCCGTGCGTAGATGCCGGGGAGGCACTGCTCGCATTTCTCCTTGAACACTGCCACACTGAACTCCTCCCAGGGCTCCAGGATATCTATCATGTGATGGGGGATGCCCTGCATCTCTTCCTCTGTGATTTTGGCGGAACCGATGTCCATGTGGCGGTAGACCTGGCAGGAATCCGCCGAAATGATTTCGCCCCCTATGGCCTTTGCCAGGGCGATGGACAGCTTTGTCTTCCCCACGGCCGTTGGGCCGGAGAGGATGACCATGGGCGGCTTAGCCGGATAAATCCCTCTTGCCTTTTCAATCAATTCAATATCCGCCAAATCCTTTTCCCTGCCAAGTTTCTTTTTCATCTGTATAAGTCCGTCTACACACACAACAGGAACGCCGCTGATAATATCCACTGTACCCTCAATCCAGTTTTCAAAGATTTCAATATTTTCCGAATATAAAATCTTTCTGGTCCCGTCTTCACAGTACGAAACTGCATAGCCCTGCTGTTCCAATTTATCTGCCAGGAGCTTCGTGCACCCCAAATCAATGTCATGTGTCCGGGGGCGGAATCCATGTAAAACCATGGCGCCGCCCGCAACTACCCAGTATTCCTTTTTAGAAAAGGGAAGCTCCTGAAGTCGTTGCAGCATAGAATATTTATCAAACATATTGTCTAAGCACGCTCCTTCTTCAATATTCGATTTCGGGCTTGTATCCCGATCTGCCTGTCAGTTGACAATGCGCTTGAACTTCCGCTCCATCTCTGTCTTTGTCATGGTCACGATGGTGGGTCTGCCATGGGGGCAGTTGTAAGGATTGTCCAGGGTCAGCAGTTCGTCAATCAGAGCCTCCGCCTCCGGGACGCTTAATTTATTATTCCCTTTTACCGCGGCTTTGCAGGACATGGAGGCAATTTTTTCCTCAATGACCCGGATGCTGCCGAAACCGGTTCCGTCTAAGAGGCTGTCCAGCACCTCCAGGAACATCCCCCGCTCGTCACAGCCGTAGAGGTCTACCGGGACGCTGCGCAGGGCATACTCGCTGCCGCCGAAAGCCTCCACCTCGAAGCCAAGGGCCGCAAAGGTGTCCAGATGCTGCCTCAGGACAGCCTCCTCCTGGCCGGAGAGACTGACGATCACGGGCGGCATCAGTCCCTGGGACAATACGTTCTTTTCTCGGTATCGCTTCATCAGACGCTCGAAATTTACTTTCTCATGAGCCGCGTGCTGGTCTATCATCATCAGTTTGTCTTCAAACTCGATAAGCCAGTAGGTCTCAAAGACCTGCCCGATGATGCGGAAACGGCTGCGGTTTTCCATGGTGAGGATTTTTTCCTCAAATAGGTTCATCTGCTCGCCGCTGTAGGTCTCCGGCTCATCCGCAGGCTGAATCTCTGTCAACTGCATGGTATTCTTTGCAGCCGAAAGCGAAAACGGTTCGTTTGATTGCGCCTCCTCTTCCAATTCCGAGGTCTCCGTGAAGAAAGGCTCTTCCGCCTCTGCATCCTCCGATTCCGGCGCAGTTTCTGCATCTGTGGCAGTTGTCATTGTTCCGGTCTCCGCCGGAGCCACTGCTGCGCTTGTAACTGTCATTGTAGCAGACTCTGCTTCCGGCGTTGCAGGCATAGTCCCGGCTGTTTCCGCCGGGTTCTCTGCGGGCTTTCTTTCCAAGGAATGCTCTTCTTCCATTCCTGCCCCACCCGATTCCCTTTCCGTCTGCGCATGTACATGTCCGGCATCTTCCCGCAGTTTTTCTGCAGACTGTCTTTCCAGACCGACATTTTCCAGCGGATTCTCTATTGGCTGTCTCCCCGGCCAGGCCGCACCTTGTTCCCTTTCCGTCCGGGAATGCATAAGTCCGGCACTTCCCAGAGGATTCTCCTCGGACTGCATTTCTGCATCTGCCCTGGCATAAGGCATGCCTGCCGTGCTGCCTTTCACCCGCTCCCATACAGGATTCCTTGCGAATTCTGCCGCCTCTGTTCTCTCCGTATCATATCTGGCCTCTTCCATCACCCGATACGCATCTGCGCGTCTATGCTCAAAGGGCTCCGGGGCAGACTTCTTCCCCAGCGCGGCCTGCTTCGCCTGCGCCCTCTGCTCTTCTTTCCTGGCCTCCCGCAGTTCCCGCTCCGTGGACAGGGAGGCTTTCGGAATCATCTCCCTGCTGCGAAGCGCCTCCCTAACGGCTTCCATCAGAAAATTGCTGAAACCAATTGTATCATCAAACCTTACATCCATCTTCGTAGGATGCACGTTCACGTCCACCCGCCCTGCGTCCATGGTGATGTGCAGCACGCAGAACGGAAATTTGTGCTGCATCAGATATTCCTTATAACCCTCTTCCACAGCCCTGGACACCACATTGCTGCGAATGAACCGGCCATTGATGAAATAAATCTCGAAGTTGCGGTTGGAACGCACCTGCACCGGTTTTCCCAGATATCCCTCCACCCGCGCCCCGTTTTTCTCCGCCTGAATCGGCACCAGTTCACCCGCCGTGTCCCGCCCGTAGATGCGGTAGATGACCTCTCTCAAATCCCCATTCCCCGAAGTGTGGAACTTCATCTGCCCGCCCGTAGTCAGCTTAAAGGAGATATCCGGCCTGGACAGCGCCAGATGCTCCATCAAATCCACGATATAGCCGCCCTCGGTCACAGGCTGTTTCAAAAACTTTCGCCTCACAGGCGTATTGAAAAAGAGGTTCCGCACCAGAAAGGTCGTCCCCTCCGGCGCGCCCACCTCCTCGAAACCCGTCTCGTTTGCCCCCTCCAGGAGAATCCTGCTCCCCGTCATGCTGTCCGCGGTCTTGGTGATGACCTCCACTTTGGCCACAGCGGCGATGCTGGAAAGCGCCTCCCCCCGAAACCCAAGGCTGGAAATCCGCATCAAGTCTCCCGCGTCCTCGATCTTGCTGGTGGCATGCCGCAGAAAAGCCGTCCGTAGCTGCCCTCTTTCCATGCCGCAGCCATTGTCCGTCACCCGGATGAAAGATGTCCCCCCATCCTTTACCTCCACCGTGACGGCGCCGGCTCCCGCGTCAATGGCATTCTCCACCAGTTCTTTCACCACGCTGCTGGGGCGCTCCACAACCTCCCCTGCGGCGATTTTATCAATTGTCTCTGAATCAAGAATATGTATCTGTGACATAATTCCACCTTATCTGCAATATCTGCCTGGCAAATGATTGTAACGCTGACAAACATGCCGTGTTTATCTTAGCATAAAGCAATCAAAAACACAACATGTTCGTCTCGAAAGACCTTGTGGGGCGGGGAGAAGGAAGACATGTTTTTACCAGATGGAAGTCTGCGCGGGGCGCAGCAACATACATTCCATTGAAACTTCAGGTGAGATTGCTTTTATTCTACGGCTCTTTGATCCTGCAGACGGCAATGAGAGTAAAACCGAGGAATAGGGTACTTTCTGGGACATGAAGCCTTATATGAATATAAACGGTACAGCGGAAAGACATTTTCGTCATTTCCGCTGTACCGTATTCTGTCAAACTAAGACCTTTTTGTCTGTTTCACTTCTTTGGGATTCCCTTTTTCGTTTTTACTTTTGCAGCAATACCCTGCATTTTTTTCTATTGCAGGCAATGCCGTATTTCAGGATGGTTTCCAGGCCGTCCTGGCGTAGTTTTTCCTCATAACCTTTTGTATCTATTTGTTGCAGGGCTTCCTTGCAGCCTTTTTCCAGGATATCATATGCGTTCAGGGGCTTATTGCCATTGTCCGGGTATTTTACTTCTATCACAATGCCAATTCCCTCTTCCTCGCTTTCCACGAGGATATCGCTGTAACCATCGCCTGATTCCGCATTGGAGCGGATGTACCAGTCTTCCCGGTGGCTCAGCAGTCCCAGGAGAATACCGTGGTAGAAATTCTCTTTTTTGTTTTTACGCACACTTGTATCCCGTATGCTGATAGTCCTGGAGAGGTAGGCGTTAAACTGTTTTTCCACCGCTTCCGCATCTCCCATAGCGAATGCGTTGCAAAACGCGTCCAATGTGGGGGCGTCCCTGCGGGCTTCCTGCTGGAACCACTCCAGAATCTGGTCGATGAAGATCTTTCGTATTTCACGGTTCGGTATCGCCAGGAGATATACATCATCCCCCTCCCTGCCCCGCTGTGTCAGATAGCCCGTGGTGAAGAGGATGCTCCAAAGGTTGTCGATGGAGGTATATAAATCCCGGTAGGTCAGCTCCTGATTGATTTTCTTGGGAATCACCTCTCCGTTGATCAAGCTTTCCAGTTCCCTCCTGGTACCCGCCTTTGCCATCTGGACAAAATTCCGGATGATGTCATTCCCGCTGGTATTGACCCAGAAAGGTCTGGGAAGCGCGTCCGGCTCCGAGCGCAGCAGGTCAAGGTAGTTCACCACATCCCAGGGACAGTATACATCTGCATTGCCGAAGCGGTATCCGTCGTACCATTCTTTTATCATATCGAACCTGTCGCCGCATCCGTAATACTCTGCCATGGCCCGGACTTCTCCGTCCGTAAAGCCGAATCTTTCGTCAGACTGTAAATTTGTTATCGAAAGAACCTTTAGGTTATTCAGTCCGGTGAAGATGCTTTCTCTTGAAACTCTCAGACAGCCTGTGAGCACAGCCAATGCCAAGCTGTGGTTGGTCTTCAGCGCCTGGCTGAAAAGACTGCGAATCAGGCTCACCATCTGGTCGTAATAGCCGTAATTCTGTGCCTTGTCTAACGGTACATCGTATTCATCAATCAGAAGAATCACTTTCTGCCCATAATGCTTATGGAGGAGGTTGCAAAGGGTCAAAAGACCGGACGCAAGAACCTCCTGGGACATGCTAAAGAATTGTTGGTGAGTGGTATCAATGGTGACCAACTTCTCATAGGCAGCCTTTTCCAGGTCGGTAAGCACATCACTGTCCAGCAGGAATTGAAAGCGCATGGCTTCCTTTCCGATGATGGTTCTAAGCATTCCCAGGGCGGCATCGTAGTCATTGCCGGCTACATCCTTCAAAGTGACGGAGATTACAGGGTACCTTCCCATGTGTTTCTCGCAAAGCTGCGTCTCTGCATGAACAACGAGCCCCTCGAAGAGCCGCGGATCACTGCCGTACTCGAAAAAGTATTTCAGCATGTTCATGTTCAGGGATTTACCGAACCTCCTGGGGCGTGTAAACAGGTTTATGCTTCCGGAACCCTCCAGGAGATCCTTTATCAGGGCTGTCTTATCTACATAGTAGTAGCCGTTTCTTCGGATATCCTCAAAATTTTCAATGCCGATGGGCAGTCTGGCTTTTGTTTGCACGGCAGCTCCTTTCCGGGATAGGAACGTAAATCCACCCTTTTGTTTTACTATCATTTATTTTACTATAATCCCCGGAGATTCACAAGCACGAATCCCGCAAAAACTTTGCCTGAAACTGCCCCCTGAAAGGCTAACAGCCCATCTGCTATTCCGCCCGGTGATCGGTGAATGTTTTGCCCGCGGTAAATGCCTCAATCTCCTCTCTTGTCACATCGCCTTTATAATTTTGGGCGCTGCCGCTGTAGAAACGGCCGGATTCCGCGACGAATTCAACTACACAATAATCTTCATCTTCCACGCCTCCCGGATAATACTGGATGTCCTGGGGATGCCAAAGCATTTCCCTGTATTCCCGTTCAAAATGAACCACCGCCCTGCCAAAGAGACAGAGGGCTTGAAAGGCGGAGGTGTCCGCAAAATAGAGACAGGCATTTCCGTTTTTCAGAAGGCTCTGCACATGGGCGGAGCTTGTATTCGTTGAAATCAAGTGACCGCCAATGCCCTTATGGAATGTGCAGAATACCGTGCGGATATTCTGCTTTCCGCTCTCATCGGTATAGCCGAGGAAAGCTATCTTAGAACGCTGAATCAAAGAGTGCATTTCCTGTTGTGTCATATGTTTTCTTCCTTTCCGTTTCGATTTTCCTTCTCAGCCTGCCGCAGATTTTCCATGATCCTGTTCAGATATTTTTCCAGTTCTTCAATCTCCTCTCTGGAAAAATCCTGGAAAAACAGGTCGTTCATCTGCTGAGATACCCGGTCATAGTCCTCCTTAAGCCCCCGCGCTTTCTCGGTCAGGCAGATCAGGGATTTGCGCCTGTCGTCCACGCCTTGCACCCGGCAGATCAGTCCGCCCTCCTCCATCCTTTCGAGCATGGCGGTAAGCGTATTCTTGGCCAGTCCGGTCTTTTCGGCGATTTCAACGATGGGAACCCTATCTTTCTGCCAGAGCACATAGAGGATGTTCCCCTGTGATCCGTTGAAGTCTTCCACGCCGCAGTTATGCAGCAGTTTCTGGAATACCCGCCGCTGCGTCAGTTTGATCTGTGAGATTAGAAAACCTGTTCTTGTTTCCAGAGGCGTCCCTCCTTCCATGGTCATAATCAGTGTGATCACTTTCCTGATACATAAATAGTACTATATAGAACTTATTTTGTCAAGGTTCTATATAGTACTATCTCTTGAATTCTGTCTTATCCTTATGTATTACCCTCTCCAGCGGTTTTTCAACTTATTCTGCAGACGGTACAGCACGTTAAGGGCATCGATGGGAGCCAGGGTGTTCACTTCCACCTCCATCAGCTCTTTCAGCACGTCCTCGTCCGTCACTGTGTCAAACAGGGCCATCTGGGACAGTTCGATTTCGTCCGGCTTGGGCTGGCGCTTCACCTTGGTGTCCTTTACGTCCACGGTGATGTTCTGTATTTTTTCTATGATATCATTGTCCGTGAGCTGCTCTACGATCTCCTTGGCCCGGTCTATCACCATGTCCGGCACCCCGGCCAGCCTTGCCACCTGGATGCCGTAGCTTTTGTCCGCTCCGCCCTTGATGATTTTTCGCAGGAAGACAATGTCGTCTCCCCTCTCTTTCACGGCAATGCAGTAATTGTTCACATTGCTCATCTTGCCCTCCAGCTCCGTGAGCTCATGGTAATGGGTGGCGAACAGGGTCTTGGCCCCCAGGAGCTTGCGGTTGCTGATATGCTCGATCACCGCCCAGGCGATGCTCAGGCCGTCAAAGGTGGACGTCCCCCTGCCGATCTCATCCAGAATCAACAGGCTGTCGGACGTAGCGTTGCGCAGGATATTGGCCACCTCGTTCATCTCCACCATGAAAGTGGACTGGCCGCTGGCCAGGTCGTCGGAAGCCCCCACCCGGGTGAATATCCTGTCCACAATGCCGATGTTGGCGCTCTTTGCGGGCACGAAGCATCCAATCTGGGCCATCAGCACGATCAGCGCGGTCTGGCGCATGTAAGTGGATTTGCCCGCCATGTTGGGGCCTGTGATGATGCTGATGCAATGCTTGTTGTTGTCCAGATAGGTGTCGTTGGCGATGAACATATCACCCTCTATCATCCGTTCGACTACGGGATGTCTTCCGTCCTTGATGTCGATGATGCCTTTTTCGTTCAGCTTTGGCCGCACATAGAGATTGCGCTCCGATACCAGAGACAGCGCCGCGTACACATCCAGCTTCGCCACGGCCTTTGCCGTGGTCTGGATCCGGTCAAGCTCGCAGCCGATGGAATCCCTGATCTTGCAAAACAGGTCGTATTCCAGGGTGGTGAGCTTGTCCTCCGCGTTGAGAATCGTATCCTCCAGCTCTTTCAGCTTGGGGGTGGTGTAGCGCTCCGCATTGGCCAGGGTCTGCTTGCGGATATAGTCCTCCGGCACCAGGTTCTGATAGGAATTTGTCACCTCAAAATAGTAGCCGAAGACCTTGTTGTATTTGATTTTCAGATTCTTGATGCCCGTCCGCTCCCGATCCGTCTCCTCCAGCTGGGCCAGCCACTGCTTTCCGTCCCGCTTTGCGCTGCGCAGCATGTCCACGGTCTCGTCAAAGCCGTCCTTAATCATGCCGCCCTCCCTGATGGTCACCGGAGGGTCGTCCTCGATGGAGGCCTGAATCAACTGGAAAATATCCTGCAGGCCGTCGATGCGCTCCTCCACCTCCCGCAGTTCCTCACAGGAAAAGCCTTTCAGGACTGCCTTGATGGCCGGAAGCATCTCCAGGGAATTGCGGAAAGAGATAAAATCCCTGGGGTTCGCCGTCTTGTAGGTGACCTTGCTCAGCAGCCGCTCCAGGTCATAGACAGGATTTAAGTATTCCCGAATCTCATCCCGGGAGACGCTGTCTTTCCCCAGCTCCTCCAAAGCGTCCAGACGCTTTTCCATCTCTTCCTTGTCAATCAGAGGCTGCTCCAGCATGCTCCGCAGCAGGCGTCCGCCCATGGCGGTCTTGGTCTTATCCAGCACCCCCAGCAGGGAGCCGCGCTTCTGCTTCTCCCGCATGGTCTCCGTCAACTCCAGGTTGCGCCTGGTGGAGCTGTCCAGCAGCATATATTTATTGGTCAGATAGGGGTAGAGATGGGTGAAATGGGCCAAATCCGTCTTCTGAGTGTCGTACAGATACTGCAGCAGGGCCCCCGCCGCCGTCATCCCTGTGGGAAAGTCCTCGATCCCCAGCCCAATCAGGGTATTTACCTTAAAATGCCGTATCAACAGCCGCCTGCAGCCGTCATCGTCAAACAGATGGGGCTCCAGGGCATTGACGGAAATGCGGTATTTCTCCCGCAGCCCCTCCACGTCAAAGCCGCTGACCAGGAAGTTCTGGTTGCAGATGATTTCCGAGGGCTCGTACTTCATCATCTCGTCGTTCAGCTTCTTTAAATCCTCTACCTCCGTAAGATAGTAGTCCCCGGTGGTGACGTCCGCCACGGAAATGCCGATTTTCGTGGGCGTGTAGGCGACACACATCAGGAAGTTATTTTTGGATTCCTCCAGAGACTGGAGGTTCAGATTCGTCCCGGGAGTCACAATGCGGATGACCTCCCGCTTTACCAGCCCTTTTGCCAGCTTTGGATCCTCCACCTGCTCACAGATTGCCACCTTGTAGCCCCTGTTGACCAATTTGGTCAAATAGCCCTCCACCGCATGATAAGGGACACCGCACATGGGCGCCCGCTCCTCCAGGCCGCAAGACTTTCCTGTCAGGGTAAGTTCCAACTCCTTGGACACCGTCTTTGCATCCTCGAAGAACATTTCATAAAAGTCCCCCAGCCGGTAAAAAAGGATGCAGTCAGCGTACTGCTTCTTCGTCTCCATATATTGCTGCATCATGGGGGTGAGTTCACCTGCTGGAATCTGTTCTGGCATGTTTCGTTGCTCCTGTTCTGTGTCTTTTGTGTGAAATGCCTGTTTCCCGCCGCTTCCGCACGCAGCCAGGCACGGACAGATGAAGAAAGGCATTCATAAAAACGCGAATGCACAACTCGTAGTGCATTCGCTCCTATTTTAGCACAAAATATTGTGTTTGTAAAAGGACTTTTTTAATGTATCGTATTTTTTAGTCCAAAGACGCCATCTCCTCCACATATTCCATGACAAGCCCATCCTCATCCACATGCAGGATAAACCGTTCTTTACTCTATAGGGACCGTAACCTCCAGACTCCCCACCGCATGACCGAAGCCAAAGGAACCCTCCTGGAACGCCAAGTTGATCTGTCCCTCATAAAAATACCAGCCAATCTCACCTCTTGCCGCGATGTCCGGTATCTCCGCTTTCAGCACCGCATCATCGAACTCCACCTCCGGATAGTTTTCATGAAGCCGCTCTATAATAGTCCCTACCATTGTCTCGTCCATGGTCAGGAACTGGCTCAGCTCCAGGTTCTCCCCGGTTCCGGCGTTCAGATTGTAATAGTCCCAGTAATTGTTGGGATGGGGGCCGCCCATGTTCACTGTACGTATGACCATGATGCTGACTATATTCATGTCGCATCTGTATACATAGGCGCTGGTGCCCTGCCCGAACACCCCTGCCGGTTCTATGGACTCCCTGTAGTCCTTTGCATTTTCCTGCAGTTCATCCAGCAGCGTCTCATTCTGCGATTTATACTGCGCGTTGATGGCCGCAAGCGCCGCGGACAATTCTTTGTAGGCACTGCCATCCCCTGCCACGGTAAACATCGGATATTCCGCAAAGGCAATCTCTTCTCCCGCATCGTCCGTCCGCGTTTCCCTCAATATTTCCCAACGGATTTCCGGCGCAGCCGCAGCGTCTCCGCCGTTCGATGCTGCCGCATCCGGGGAGGCGTCTTTTGGTTCGGAATCACTTACTTCCGGGGACACATCTGCAGAAGCTTCTGCGGATGTTTCCGTAGAAGCTTCCGGGGACGCGGAATCCTGCCCCTCACTGTCCGTGCCATCCCCTCCCGGGGCATCCGTTCCGGACTCCGACTCCCTGTCAAGGGGCACAGGTTCTAGCTCTATGACCGAATTATTCTCTTCCTCTCCGTCTTTCCCGCCACAGGCAGAGAGGGCAAGGCATAAAATCAATACCATGCATGACACTATTGTCATTTTTCTCATCATTTTCTTCTTCATCTTTTTCACTCCCTGAAATCCATACTTTAATTTCATTGTCCCATTCCAGCTATGGATTCTGGCGGTAAATTCCACAGTCCAGATGCCGGTAAGCCAGTTCCGTAGCCACTCTCCCCCTGGGGGTGCGGTTCAGGAAGCCGTTCTTGATCAGATACGGCTCATAGACATCCTCAATGGTACCCGCGTCCTCCCCGATGGCAGCCGCCAGGGTATCCAGTCCCACCGGCCCTCCGTCGAACTTCTCAATCATAGTGAGCAGGAGATTTCTGTCGATATGGTCCAGCCCCAGCTTGTCCACGTCCATCAGGTCCAGGGCCGTCCTTGCCACATCTTCCGTAATGATGCCGTCATATTTCACCTGTGCGAAATCACGCACCCTCTTTAAAATTCGGTTGGCAAGCCTGGGCGTCCCACGGCTCCTGCGGGCCATCTCCAGCGCACCCCCCGGCTCGATTTCCACTGCCAGAATCCTGGCGGAATGCAGGATGATCAGCTGCAGCTCCTCTGTTGTATAGAACTCCAGATGGTGGATCATGCCGAAACGATCCCGCAAAGGCGCTGTCAGAAGCCCTGCCCTGGTGGTGGCCCCCACCAATGTGAACTTCGGAAGCTCCAGCCGCACCGAGCGGGCCGTGGATCCCTTTCCTATCATGATGTCGATGCAGTAATCCTCCATGGCGGGATACAGCACCTCCTCCACCTGGCGGTTCAGGCGGTGTATCTCGTCCACGAACAGCAGGTCGCCCTCCTCCAGATTGTTCAGGATGGCAGCCATCTCCCCCGGCTTCTCGATAGCGGGCCCGCTGGTGACTTTCAGATGCACGCCCATCTCATTGGCGATGATGCCCGCCAGGGTGGTCTTACCCAGGCCCGGCGGCCCATAGAAGAGCACATGATCCAGCGCATCGCCCCGCAGCTTCGCCGCCTCGATATAAATCTTCAGGTTTTCCTTTATCTTGGATTGACCGATATAGTCATCCAATTTCTGTGGGCGCAGGGAGCCCTCTATCCTGATATCCTCTTCCGTTATATTTGTCTCAATCATTCGCTTAGGCATAATCCGATTTCCATTTCCTCCGTGAGGGGACGGCGTTCCCTACGAGATAACCGCTCCTGTCATTCCAGCATCTAATGGCATGTTTATCGTTGTCTGTCAGAACATCTTCTTTAGCGCCGCTTTCAGCACTGCCCCGGAATCCATGGCTTCGATGCCCTCAATAGCGTTTACCGCTTTCGCCGCCTCCGCCTGTCCATAGCCCAGGGACACCAGCGCTTCCACGGCCTCCCTCTTCTGGGGGCTGTCTCCCACAGCCGCGCCTGCAGTCTGGCTGCCCTGGATTTCCATGCCGATGGCGGTGTCCTCCACCTTGATTTTTCCTTTCAGCTCCAAAATCAGCCGTTCCGCCGTCCTGGCCCCGATTCCCGGCGCTTTGGTGATGGCTTTCACGTCTCCCGAAAGGATGGCGAAGCGCAGAGAGTCCGCGTCCAGCACGGACAGGATTGCCAGCCCGCCCTTGGGCCCGATACCGCTTACGGTAATACACTTTTTAAAAATCTCCAAATCATTTTTGGACAGGAAGCCATAGAGCTGTATGGCATCCTCCCGCACGCTGGTGTAGGTGTACAGCTTAACGATCTCCCCTATGCCCGGAAGCCTGGCCGCCGTGTCCGCGGAAATCCTCACATTGTATCCAATCCCGCCCACATCCACTACTGCATTGTCTTCCGCTATATCCTCAACGGTTCCCTTTACATATGCTATCATATATCTCTCCCTGCGTCCGGCTCCCGCCAGACGTACTCTGTCTCCATTTCCGGAAATTGCTAAAACAATTTATACCGCACGCCAGTTAAATTTACAGCATGTTCCGACTGCAGACCACCATCCAGGTACCTTTCGGGGTGCGTGACTTAAATCCTGGCGATCTGCAGTATAGAACATTCCTGTCCCCGACATAGGTCAGCCATCCCTCTATGCCGCTCCCGGCTCCCGCCGCAGCACCCTCTTAAACACGATCAGGAAGCAGACCAGATGCACCGCAAAGGTCAGGCCCCAGCTGATGGGATAGGAGTAATACAGGCACTCCAGGGTATGGTAGCTGCGGAAGATGGTATATATCCACACCACCCTGAACAGACATGCCCCCGTCAGGGACACCAGCATGGGCATAATGGCATAGCCCATGCCCCGCAGCGCGCCTACAGCCACGTCCATCAGACCGCAGAGGAAATAGGGGACACAGATGAGTTTCATGCGCAGGATGCCGTACTCTATGACTGCGGGATCTACCGTATACAGCTTCAGCAGTGTCCCGCCGAACAGATAGGCCACATTGCCCATGACCAGGCCCACCACTGCCACCATCAGCTCGCATATCAGCAGCACCCTGCCGATCCGTTTATATTTCCTGGCGCCATAGTTCTGTCCGCAGAAGCTGATGGCCGCCTGGTAAAACGCGTTCATGGCCGTGTAAACGAAGCCCTCAATGTTGCTGGCCGCCGTATTCCCGGCCATGGCAATGGAGCCGAAGCTGTTCACAGAAGATTGAATCAGCACATTGGATATGGAGAACAAAGCCCCCTGCATACCGGCCGGAACCCCGATCTGAACCATCTTGATCAGCTTGTCCGGCGCGATCCGCATCCCACTAAGTTCCAGGCGATAGGCGCTGTCCGTGAGAATCAGGCATCTCACCACCAATGCCGCTGAGATGGCCTGGGAGACCACCGTGGCAGTGGCCACGCCTGCCACACCCATATGGAAGTTTATGACGAATATCAGATTCAACACTACGTTCACCACGCCTGCAATCAGCAGATAATAAAGGGGCCTCCTGGTATCTCCCACGGCCCGCAGGACAGCACTGCCGAAATTATAGACCATCATGAACGGCATTCCGGCAAAATAGATGCGCATGTAGAGAACCGAATGGGAAATTACATCGTCCGGCGTGCCCATCCAGTTCAGCGCCGGCTTGGCCAGGAAAAACCCGAGAAAGATCAGAATGATACCTCCTGCCAGAGCGGTGGCGATGGCTGTCTGAACCATCTCTTTCAGCTCCCTGTCCTGTCCCGCCCCAAAGAACCTGGCCACCAGCACATTTGCGCCCACGGACAGCCCGATGAAGATATTCACCAAAAGGTTGGTCAGCGATCCTGTGGAACCCACCGCTGCCAAGGCCTGGTTTCCGGCAAAGCGCCCTACTACCACGATATCTGCCGCGTTGAAGAGCAGCTGCAGGATGCCCGACAGCATCAGCGGTATGTAGAATATCATGATTTTACCCAGAAGCGGGCCGTTGCACATATCAATCTCGTATTTTTTGGAGGAATCTTTTTCCGCAGGCTGCTTCCCCTCCATGGTCTGCTCCTGTACCATAGAATTCTTTCCGTTATCTCCGGAACTCTCTTTTTCCATGGAATATATCTCTTCTGTGGAACGCCTTTCTTCCATATTCTCTTCCCAATCCCTTTCCTCCGGAAGCCGGACTGCGCTTCTGCCATGGTCTCCCAGTATATTCGTTCCCGCCGCCCCAGAAGCGGCGCGTGGAAGCCGATATGTCTTCTGTCAGGAAACAGAGCCCCGCAGCCTGTGAACTGCAGCCTGCGAGACTCTCTGGTACAAATTTCTTATTCGTATCGGTCCGAATTACGATTGGCTATTGATGTAATTGATCAGCCCCTCGGAGGAAATGATTCTCTGCATGAACTCCGGAAACGGCTGTCCCTGGAAGCTGGTACCTCTGGTCACATCGGTGATAACCCCGGAATCGAAATCCACCTCCACCTGGTCCCCGGCCTGGATTCCCCTGGCGGCCTCCGGGCACTCGATGATGGGAAGACCGATGTTGATGGCATTTCTGTAAAAAATTCTGGCAAAGGTCTCCGCAATGACGCAGCTGACCCCTGCGGCTTTGATGGCGATGGGAGCATGCTCCCTGGAGGAGCCGCAGCCGAAGTTCTTCTCTGCCACAATGATGTCGCCCTTTTGCACTTTCTTTATAAACTCGCTGTCAATGTCCTCCATGCAGTGCATGGCCAGCTCCGCAGGATCCGAACTGTTTAAGTATCTCGCCGGAATGATGACATCCGTGTCTACATTGTCTCCATATTTAAATACTCTGCCCTTTGCGTTCATCTTTTTCCTGTCCCTGTCATTCTGCCATGTCTGTAACGGAACTCCCATTTTCTGAGAAGAAATCCTTTCTCTTTCCAGTGCTTTCACATAACGACAAGGCTCTCCTTTCCTAATATTCGCAATACTTACTTAAGCCATATGTATAATACATTTATAAATACCGCTGTCAAAACGGCAATTTTCTTCCTCAGCCAAGATCCGCCGGCTCGCAGATTACGCCTGTTACCGCACTGGCTGCTGCCACGGCAGGGCTCGCCAGATAGATCTCGGAGGACACATGCCCCATGCGGCCCACGAAATTGCGGTTGGTAGTGGACACGCAGCGCTCACCCTCCGCCAGAATCCCCATATAGCCGCCAAGGCAGGGGCCGCAGGTAGGCGTGCTGACAATAGCGCCGGCCTGGATGAAAGTCTTCAAAAGCCCCTCCTCCATGGCCTGCATGTAAATAGCCTGGGTGGCGGGAATCACGATGCAGCGCATGCCCTTTGCCACATGGCGGTCTTTCAATACCTCCGCCGCAGTCCGCAGGTCGTCCAGGCGGCCGTTGGTACAGGAGCCGATCACAACCTGGTCTATGGCAATTGGCTCCATCTGACGAATTTCGTCAATGGTATGGGTGTTTTCCGGGAGATGGGGGAATGCCACCGTAGGCCGCAGCGCGCTCAGATCAATGGTATACTCTGCATCATATACCGCATCTTCGTCCGCCTGGTAAATGGTATACGATCTGTCGGAGTGCTCCTTGATATAGCTTTCCGCCAGCGCATCCACGGGAAAGACTCCGTTCTTGCCGCCGGCCTCTATGGCCATGTTGGCTATGGTAAAGCGGTCGTCCATGGACAGATTGGCTATTCCGTCCCCCACGAACTCCATGGATTTATACAGAGCGCCGTCCACGCCGATCATGCCGATGATATGTAAAATCACATCCTTGCCGCTGACCCATTTGGCAGGCTTTCCGGTGAGAATAAACTTAATTGCTCCAGGCACCTTGAACCAGGCCTTGCCCGTAGCCATGCCGGCAGCCATGTCCGTACTGCCCACCCCCGTGGAAAACGCGCCCAACGCGCCGTAGGTACAGGTATGGGAGTCCGCGCCGATGATCACGTCCCCGGCCACGGTGAGCCCTTTCTCCGGAAGCAGGGCATGCTCGATGCCCATCTCGCCCACCTCAAAATAGTTGGTGATATCGTTCTTTCTGGCGAACTCCCGGACACATTTGCAGTGCTCCGCAGACTTAATATCCTTGTTGGGCACGAAATGATCCGGCACCAGAGCTATCTTGTCCTTGTCAAATACGCCCTTGGCCGTGAACTTGTCCATCTCCTTGATTGCCACGGGGCTGGTGATGTCATTGCCCAGTACCAGGTTCAGATTCGCCTCGATCAGCTGGCCCGCATCCACCTTTTCAAGCCCTGCCGCAGCCGCCAGAATC
>Ga0137308_100279_pt1 | contig 92807 bp, 97 predicted proteins | sample Inofrocosms_June_FD_97181 | JGI IMG/M metagenome (GOLD analysis project Ga0137308, IMG submission 97181) | Mouse cecal microbial communities from Vienna, Austria - N-Acetylneuraminic and N-Acetylglucosamine D2O microcosms_June | ecosystem: Host-associated > Mammals > Digestive system > Large...
CTCCTTCATTAAAGATATTGAATAAAAAAAGGGAACAAACCCCGAAATAGGGTCTATTCCCAAACATCAAACAAGGGAAAGCACTTTGCTTTCCCTTGCAGAACTTATATATAGACTTTTACCACAATATCTTTAAATCTGTTAGCCTTTGTGTACTCTGGACGTTCAGCCATAAATGCCCTTACATCCTCTCTCGACACCGTTAAGGTACAGAAGTAAATATAGGGTTGTCTAATTCCTCTAGTTGTTAATAGCCGCCTGTGCCGCTGCCAGTCTTGCGATCGGTACACGGAACGGTGAACAGGATACATAGTTCAGTCCGATCTTATTGCAGAATTCTACGGAAGAAGGATCTCCGCCGTGCTCTCCGCAGATACCGATATGCAGATTCGGATTCACCGGCTTGCCAAGGTTGATGGACATCTCCATCAGCTTGCCGACACCTGTCTGATCCAGCTTCGCAAACGGATCGTTCTCAAAGATCTTCGCGTCATAGTATCCATCCAGGAACTTGCCCGCATCGTCACGTGAGAAGCCGTATGTCATCTGTGTCAGGTCGTTGGTTCCGAAGCAGAAGAAGTCCGCTTCCTTCGCAATCTCGTCAGCGGTAAGAGCCGCTCTCGGGATCTCGATCATGGTACCAACCTCATACTTCAATTCCACGCCGGCTGCTGCGATCTCAGCATCAGCAGTCTCAACAACAAACTTCTTCACATACTTCAGCTCTTTGATATCGCCGATCAACGGGATCATGATCTCCGGGCATACGTTCCAGTCCGGATGTGCTTTCTTTACATTGATGGCCGCACGGATCACTGCCTTGGTCTGCATCTTCGCAATCTCCGGATAGGTCACTGCCAGACGGCATCCGCGGTGGCCCATCATCGGGTTGAACTCATGCAGGCCGTCGATGATCGTCTTGATCTGCTCTACAGTCTTGCCCTGCGCGTCAGCCAGCTTCTTGATGTCCTCTTCCTCTGTCGGAACGAACTCATGCAGCGGCGGATCCAGGAAACGGATGGTAACCGGGTTGCCTTCCAGAGCCTCGTACAGCTTCTCGAAGTCTCCCTGCTGTTCCGGAAGGATCTTCTCCAGTGCTGCTTCTCTCTCTTCTACGGTCTCCGCACAGATCATCTCACGGAACGCATCAATTCTGTTGCCTTCGAAGAACATATGCTCTGTACGGCACAGTCCGATACCTTCAGCTCCCAGCTCACGGGCTTTCTTCGCGTCTGCAGGCGTATCTGCATTGGTACGTACCTTCATGGTTCTGTACTTGTCAGCCCATGCCATGATCCGTCCGAACTCTCCCGCAATGGTCGCGTCTACAGTCGGGATGATGCCATCGTAGATATTTCCGGTAGAACCGTTGATGGAGATCGGGTCTCCTTCATGGTATTCTTTTCCTGCCAGTGTGAACTTCTTGTTCTCTTCGTCCATCGCAATATCGCCGCAGCCGGATACACAGCATCTGCCCATCCCGCGCGCTACAACTGCCGCATGGCTTGTCATACCGCCGCGAACGGTCAGGATTCCCTGTGCAGCCTTCATACCTTCGATATCCTCCGGAGAAGTCTCCAGGCGGACCAGAACGACCTTTTCTCCTCTTGCAGCCCACTCCTTTGCGTCGTCAGCGGAGAATACGATCTTACCGCAGGCAGCTCCCGGTGAAGCGCCCAGAGCCTTTGCGATGGGCTCAGCAGCCTTCAATGCAGCAGCGTCAAACTGCGGATGAAGCAGTGTGTCAAGGTTTCTCGGGTCGATCATGGCAACAGCTTCTTCCTCTGTACGCATGCCTTCATCCACCAGGTCGCATGCGATCTTCAGAGCAGCCTGAGCGGTTCTCTTGCCGTTTCTGGTCTGCAGCATGTACAGCTTGCCGTGCTCTACAGTAAACTCCATATCCTGCATGTCTCTGTAGTGTGATTCCAGAGTCTTGCAAACGTCCTTGAACTGTACAAAAGCCTCCGGGAATTTGTCTTCCATCTCGGAAATATGCATCGGAGTTCGGACACCTGCAACTACGTCCTCGCCCTGTGCATTGGTCAGGAACTCGCCGAACAGACCGTTCTCGCCTGTAGCCGGGTCTCTGGTAAATGCAACGCCTGTACCGCAGTCATCTCCCATGTTTCCGAATGCCATCATCTGTACGTTGACAGCAGTTCCCCATGAATACGGGATATCATTGTCACGGCGGTATACATTCGCTCTCGGGTTATCCCAGGAACGGAATACGGCTTTGATCGCTCCCATGAGCTGTTCCTTCGGATCTGTCGGGAAGTCTTCCCCGATCTTCTCTTTATATTCCGCTTTGAACTGTCCCGCAAGCGCTTTCAGGTCATCCGCAGTCAGTTCTACGTCCTGCTTCACGCCCTTTTCCTCTTTCATCTTGTCGATGAGCTCTTCAAAATACTTTTTGCCGACTTCCATAACGACATCGGAGTACATCTGGATAAATCTTCTGTAGCAGTCCCATGCCCAGCGCGGATTGCCGGATCCTTCCGCAAGTACGTCTACAACCTCTTCATTCAGACCCAGGTTCAGGATCGTGTCCATCATACCGGGCATAGAAGCTCTAGCACCGGAACGTACGGAAACCAGGAGCGGATTCTCCTTGTCACCAAACTTCTTGCCGGTAACCCCTTCCATCTTCGTGATTGCTTCCATGATCTGGCCCATGATCTCGTCATTGATCGTTCTGCCATCCTCATAATACTGCGTGCAGGCTTCTGTTGTGATCGTAAAGCCCTGCGGCACCGGCAGACCCAGATTCGTCATCTCGGCAAGGTTCGCGCCCTTTCCGCCGAGCAGGTTCCTCATGGTGGCGTCACCTTCGGTAAACATATAAACCCATTTTGCCATGTCCTAATGACCTCCCTAATATATATTTTGCTAAGCTTGTTTAAGTCGCATTCTTATTTTAAAGGTTTTGTCGTATCACGTCAAGATATTTGTACCTAAAAATGGTATATTTTCCAACATTATATATGGCTTCTGCGGTATTGTCTCTTCCACTTCTCCAGGAGCACATCATTTAATTCCAGCTGCATGCCGTTGCGGATATCCTCCATCTCCTGGCGCATCCTGGCATTGATCTCCACATAATTCTCATGCTTGGTCAGCAGGATGTGGTATTCCTCCAGCGACATATACTTGTATGACGCGTAGAGATATGGCTTCAAAAGATTCGGATCCTCGCAGATCTGATACGCCCGGTCATACATCCGTGCCGACTCCTGGTACAAGAACAGTCTCCCATAGGCCGCCCCCAGGCCGGCGTAGATCCTGCCGTAGAATTTTGCGTCCACGCTCTCGTCCTTTTCCTGATTCAGGATCGCCTGATAGACCAGGATCGCTTCCTCGATCTCCCCGCTTTCCAGCAGGTTGTCGCCCTTGTATTTCTGCCGCTCAATGTCCTTCTGGTTCCGCAGCCGTTCCAGTACATTCTGGATCCGGATCATCTCCGTATCCCGGTAGATTCTGGAATCTTTCAGGATCGTCAGCACGAACTTCTCAATGGACCCGTGCAGGCGGATCACGTCCCGAAGCTGCCCAGCAAGCGTTCTCATGCCCAGCTCTTCATCCAGCCACACGCACAGCTGCTCGTTCATGATTGTGTAATCAATCAGATACAGGTTGTTGCAGAGATAGTAGCACAATTCTTCTATTGTAAATATCTTGCAGTGGATCCGAGTAATCTCATACGGATGCGTTGCATGCCGCTCATGACAAAGAACCAAACTTCCCATCGTTGCCTCCTAAATGTATAATCTTCTCTGCATGGAAATCCGTGGGCAGGAAAAACTCCCCGAAGCCTACGTCCCGCACTGTGATCTTACAGGTCTTTTCATCTAAAAGCAGAGTCTCAATCTGCAGCCGCATGGAATACTCCGCCCGTTTCGGAAATTTTTCCAGGGAGATCACTTCATTCCGAAGAGATCCCTGAACCAGGGATTCCACATGCAGCTCAATGCTGTCCAGATCCTCCACCAGCACCTCCCACTGGTTGTTGCACTCATACCACTGGGCGCCCCAGGATACGATGGGATACCACATCTCCTGACCGTTCACCCGCATATTAACCGTAATCTGATCCGTCAGCTTGCTGGCCGACAGATAAACCGGATTCTCGATATGCATATACATCTTGCGGAACGCCGTATAGCAGGCTCCCTTGCTGTAGAGGTTGTTCCCGATAAACGCGCGCCGCCCGTTGCAGAGCACCCGGAGAGACTTGGGATACCAGTTATTCTCAAAGCCTTCTCCTGTGAGAAAAACCGAGGATACGATCCGCTTCTCAAACACACTCTGGATAAACTTGCAGAACCTTGCGTCCGCTTCCTTTGCCTTGTCCTCGTTCAGGACCGGATATACGGCCGCCAGCTCCTTCATATGGGCGCTTGCCACCTCGTCTACCGTGACAAAGGTGGTCTTGCCGCCTCCCAGCCCCGGCTTCAGACGCCGGAGCATAAACGCCTTGATCTCGTTCCTGTCGCAGCAGAACAGCGCAGCGTCATACTGCCACAGCTCCTTGGGCTGGTAAAAGAGGTAATTACAGAAGCTTTCTTTATAATCCTGTATAAAAATGTGCTGCTTTTCCACTCCCATCCGCACCGCGATTCCGCGGAGCATCTGGGCCAGCTCCTCCGTCAGCTCCGGCACGCTGAACACAATCCCGCTGATCTCCGGAAACTGCTGCAGGGACAGCTGGATAAACTTGGACAGCAGCTCCACCGCATCATAGGTCTCCTCCCCGCAGTCGATCTTCTCTCCCGCCAGGCTTCTCTCCAGAAGCCTGGTCACCACAAAGCCTTCCTTGATCGTGACCAGGCGCTTTGCTTCCTTTCCATAGGCCCAGGTATCCCGAAGTCTTCCGACCAACAGCGGGATCTGATAATTGTCGGAATCCACTTCCAGCGTCTCAGGTTCTGACTGTTGGTCATTATAATAGCTGATCTGGCACATTTTCTCCGTGATCTCATATCCTATCATGCTCCCCTGTCCCATACAAATCAGCCTCCTTTTATGCGTCGTTCTCAAACATATGCGCAGCAGTCATGTCCTCCTGGGCATATGCCTTCATCCTGGATTCGCGGATGCTTCCTTCCGAAAGCAGAATATCATTGAGCCGGCCGTAACGCCCGTTCTCGCCTTCCCTGATCTCCTTTGAACAGCTCTCCTTCTCGCTGCGGTAGGAATTGCCGTCAATCGTTTCTTTAAAATAATATTTTAAGGTTTCATTTGCAAACAATACAAACTTCTTTACATAGATATTGTCATACATCGGAGAAAGCACTTCCGTCGAATAGTCCACGCTCTCCGAATTTCCTTTCTGGAGCTGGTAGTAGAGCATCACGCGGCTGCCCTTCTGCCCCTTATACTCGATCAGGGTCTTATCCCAGAGCTGCAGCTCAATCAGCCAGTCCTTCTCATACGACAGATAAAACGGGAAATACAGCTGCTTTCCGCAAAGCTCCTGAAGGAACTTCTTCAGCGTCCTGCGCTGGGAAGGCGTATAATCCTTGTCCGCATAATATTTGAGCACCGCGATCTTGCAGATATCAATGGTATCCTCACCCTTTTCATATTCCCTGCAGATAATGTCTATGACACTTCTGCTGATCTTCCGGTCCTCCGCCACATATTCCCTGGACATATAAGCCAGATACGCCTGCTGCAGCCGGAAATACGGCCCTTCCGCATAATAATCCTCAAACACCGGAGCCTCTGCAAAAATCTCCTCCGCAAACAGCATCTGCGTCAGGATCCGTTCACCCAGCTTATGGGTATGGACCTCATACTCCTTGGCCTCCCGCCAGAGCAGCTTCATATCCGTGGTCGCCCCGCAGTAATAATTGGCAAGGTAGGTCAGAGTCACCTTGTCGTATTGTCCCTTTTTAAACAGTTCAAAACAGATATAGGTCAGGAAATCATCGCTTTCGTAATTCGTTTCCCGGATCGTCTTGGTGCAGAGCGCAAACAGCTCCTCTTCCGTATACTGTTCCACACCTACGGACCGTACGGTCTCCAGTGTCAGCTCCTCCGCCTCTTCTTCCTGCCGCCTCAGCCGCATACCGTTGATATACCGCTTGCACATATCCAGATAGCGCAGCTCGTAAAACAGACGCTTGCTCTCATAGGGAATGGAATCGGTATAGTGTCTTCCGTTCCGCGCCTCCCAAACCAGCCGGTCCGTCTTGGAATACAAAAACACCTGCGCTCCGTCTTCCGTGTAGGGGACTGTCTGGGTAATGCTCCCATCTTCGGCAACCACATGGATGAACTTCATATTCCGAACCTTGGTCGTGATCTCATAAGCATGGCAGATATCGTACAGCGCCTTTACCCTGTCCGGATTCATAAGCCGTTCCGCCACAAACCTCTTATAAATGATCCGCAGGTGCTCATCAATATGCCTGCGCTCCATCTGATTGCATGCAAATGCTTCGATCTCATCCCGGTAATGAGCATAGATCTCGCTTCCCTCATCCACATAGGAGATCAGGTTCGCATACAAAAATGCCAGCTTATGGTAATTCAGAGAATTTCCATGCATGAAATACAGGTAGACCGAGCGCGGAAGCGCCTTCTTAAACTGGGTCTCCTTCACGGACGCCATATAAAATTCATACAGCTGGGCAATCTTCTGCTCTGACTTCACCGCCTTTTCATACCAGCGGAAATAAATATTGTCCACGCAGTTCCCCTTGATCAGAAGCGTGCAGATCGCAGTTAAGATCATGGACTCCGGATACATCTTATAGCACAGCACCAGTGTATTATATAAATGCTTGTCAAAGGTCTTGAGCTGACTTGCCAGATTCGCTGTATAGAGCGCCAGTTCCTTTGTCATAAGCTTGTATTTTGCGGCAAAGAACAGCACCCGCACCTCGAACATCCCCAGCTTTTTCAGGGAAGTACTCTTCTCCCGAAAGCAGCGGAATACGACCAGGTAAAAGATCAGGCTGTGAGGCTTTTCTTCATAAAACAGGTTCTCCATCACCCGCAGCCGCTCGCTTAAGATCTTGTATTCCGAATCCACCTGCACCAGCATGCACAGGATCTTCCAGCTCTCCGGATGCTTCATGTAATACTTGGAAATCTCTTCCGCCACACGCCGCTGTCCGATGGAATCATTGCTTAAAAGCGTCGTCAGATAGAGATAATAGGAACTCAGCTCTGCATTTTTCCCGATTGCAAACCGATTATAATTGTAGGATTCCAGAAGCATCTTGGCCTCATCCATCCGGTTTCCAATCAGGCTGATATGCGCATTCACGAGAAGATACATGTCATTCTTATCGCTCTTCTTCCGAAGCCGTTCCACCCGGCGCAGCGCCTCCTCCGTCCAGGTACTCAGCTCCTTCTTCCCGGCCTCATACTGCAGAAAGCCTTTCAGGATCCCCGCAAATTCCTGTTCCTGGGCATGATGCTCCTCATCCCGGTCTACATTCTTTTCCACCACGATCTCATAGGTCAGTGTCTCATAAGGGGTTTCCAGGATGATCTGTCCGAAGTTGCTTCCTTTGTGAAGCTTCTCGTCGTGGATGATATACTCCATCCGGTAGGAATTTCCGATAAACTCCTCGGTTGAAATCCTGGTGCGCTCTATGGACAAAAAATCGCTCTCCGTATGTACATCAATCAGAAGGTGCCCCCAGGTATTCTTCTTGATCGTAAAGATCTCCTTCCGGGTCTCAGTCAGGGAAATGAACGCCCTGCTCTCCTCCTCCAGTGTCAGGAATACCTTTTCCTTCTGCTTGCAGCCGACCAGGAATTCCTCCAGCGCCTGCTGATCCAGCTCCCATTTACGCATATTGTCGTAAAGGGCCTGGATCCTTCTGTCTTCGTATTTTAGAATCTCATAGAAGTCCCGCGAACGGAACAGCTTCTCCGCCTCGGCCGGATCCTGGAAGGATAGCTTTCTAAAATCCTCCAGACTCTGCACCTTGCCATAGCGTGTCATGACAAACGGCTTCTCGATGATGGCCGTAAACGCGATGTCAAATTCCCCGCCGTTGCAGACAATGGTAAATCTCCCGTGCTCCACGTGTCCCGGCACCAGTCCGGTACCGTCATACACATAGTAGATATTCACCGGATTGCCGTCAAAGCCTGTCTCTTCGCAGCGCATGCGGAAGGAAGAAGGATACACCAGACCCCGGATGGTTCCCTCCCCCTGGTTCTGCAGGGAAAAACTGCCTTTATATACTTCCCCTTCCCCTACCCGCATGGTAATGTGAGTCTCGGAAAAAATGATATCCGGTTGTGGAATATGAAAGTCTCCTTTGGAAAGACGCTTAATCTTATTCTTCAAATTCGTCACCTACTTCAAAACGTTCTAACAGAGTATTCCTGATCAGACGGAAACCGCCCGTCCCGAAGGGCTGTGCATTATGGAACGCCCTTTGGGTACACTACTATGGATTATAGCATTATTTTACCGTTTCTTGCAATGGTAGAATCATGAAATTTTCTCCAGCAGACACACGCATTCGATATGGACAGTCTGACAGAACTGGTCCACTGCCCTGCACTTCACCAGCTCATACCCTCTTCCCTGTATCATTTCCAGGTCTCTCGCCAGACTGGTCACCTTGCAGGAAATGTAGACGATCCGGTCCGCTCCGTAATCCAGGATCTTCGGAAGCGCCTTTGGATGAATCCCGTCTCTGGGCGGATCCAGCACGATCACATCCGGTTTTTCCCCGATCTCATCCAATACTTTGAACACATCGCCTGCAAGAAACCGGCAGTTGTCCAGTCCGTTTTTCGCGGCATTTTCCTTCGCTGCCTCCACCGCTTCCTCCACGATCTCTACCCCGATCACCTGTCCCGCCACCGGAGCCAGCACCTGTGCGATGGTTCCTGTTCCGCTGAACAGGTCAAAGACTGTCAGATCCCGGATATCGCCGATGTATTCCCTGACCGTCCCATACAGTATTTCCGCGCCGCGGGAATTGGGCTGAAAGAAGGAAAATGGAGTCACCTTAAAATCCATCCCCAGAAGCTTTTCTGTAAAATAGTCCTGTCCGTACAGGAGCTCTGTCCTGTCGCTTCTCACCACATCCGACAGAGAGTCATTATAAATGTGAAGGATCCCTGTGATCTTTCCCTCCAGCTCCAGTCCCAGAAGCCGTTCTGCCAAAGGCTGAAGGTCATGCTCCTCCTGTGTGGTGGTCACAAGATTGACCAGCAGCTCGCCGGTAGCATTTCCCCGGCGCAGCAGCAGATGTCTCAGATACCCCTGGTGCTGAAGCTTCTTATAATAGGAAGTGCCCCGTTCCCGAAAAAATTGAAGTACGCAGTCCAGTACAGCCGTCATGTCCCTGTGTACCAGCCTGCAGTCCGACACGGTCAGTATATCATAAGTACTTCCTTTTTTATGAAGTCCCAGCGACAAGGGCCCGTCCTTATACGCATCGCCAAAAGAAAATTCCATTTTATTCCGGTAGCCGAACTCCTCCAAGCCGCCCAAAATCCCTTCAAATTCATAGCTTCGCCCGGGCGCCAGCGCCTGATCCAGGATCCGCTTGACCTGTCCGGCCTTCATCTCCAGCTGCGCTTCATAGGACATAGTCTGGTACATGCACCCTCCGCAGGCCGGAAACTGGCGGCAGACAGGCTCTCTCGTTTCCAGAGGCGACGGTTCGAGCACCTCCAGAAGCCGCCCCTGAGCGACACCCTGCTTAAACTTCTGGACCATGAAGCGAATCTTCTGACCCGGAATCCCGTTTTTTACAATTGCATACTGATCTTCCCCGTCCGGACTGATCTTCCCCTTGTTCGGAAAATCTACGCACTCAATGATCCCCTCATATATCTGCCCTTTTTTCATACTTTCCCCTTATCAATCATAATGGAATCTCCGCGGCGGCTGTTTACAGCAGATCCGATATAAAGCGCAACACAAAAAGAGGCAGAGTGCAACAGTACATCCTGCCCTGAGCCTTTGACTCTCACAACAGCCGCCAATATGACCTGACCGCCAGGGTTCTCTCCCTCCCTGCATGTATCTGTAAAAATCAGCCAGAGAGAGGAGCAGACCGCCTGACGGACAGGTCAACTATGCGCAAACCATCTTCCGGGCATCTGCCCGGAGAAACAATCACCTGCTCACCGCAGATTATACCTGGTCTTCCTCACTGAAATAATCATCGAAATCATCATCAAAATCTTCCTCGAAGTCTTCCAGATAATCCGGTGTCACGAACTTATACACTGCAAACGCAATCGCCGCAACCGCCGCGATCGCCCCGATGATCGCCAGTACCCATACGATCGTATTTTTCTGCTTTTCCGCCTCTGTTCTGTGAAGAAGTTCCTTTAACTTTGTCTCCGCGATCAATCCTTCCACCTTGCTCATAGCATCCATATTCTTTTCCGTCCTTTCCCAATCTGATCTAGGTTTCACTTATTTTTTATTATAACACTAACGATTTCAGATTACTACTAAATTATTTGATTTTTTAAAAATTTCATATATTTTGTTACAATTTTTGAAGCTTCGCAAAGGATGCAAACATCTTCCGTACCCCTGCCGAATCGAACTCTACGGTCACCTCATAATCCCTTCCGCCTTCCGTGATCACCTTCACCGTGCCTTCCCCGAACTTCATGTGGCTGACCCGGTCTCCTACCGTATAGTCCAGCCCTTTTCCCTTCGTTACTGTGAACTGCTTTGCCGCGGAATGGCTCTGGAATGGCTGCTGATGAAATGCCTTTCTCGCCTGTTGCTTTGCATTGGGCACCGGCGCGATCCGCTCCTCCTTTTCAAACATCCTCCTCTCCGTCTCCAGGAACTCCGCCGGAATCTCATTCAAAAACCGGGACATGGGATTAAACCGGATCTCGCCTCGGAGCATCCGCTGCTTTGCGCAGCTTACGGTCAGTTTTTTCTCCGCTCTCGTAATGCCTACATAGCACAGGCGCCGCTCCTCCTCCAGGTCCTCCGGATCGTCCAGGCACATGGCGCTGGGAAATAACCCGTCCTCCAGCCCGGCCAAGTATACATGGGGAAATTCCAGCCCCTTCGCGCTGTGCAGCGTCATCAGCACCACATAATCCTGGTTCTCGTCCAGGCTGTCGATATCCGCAACAAGCGCCACCTCTTCCAGAAATCCGCTAAGTGTCGGCTGGTCCCCCGCTTCCTCACAGGCCTCCTCATAGGATACGATCTTGCTCACCAGCTCGTCGATATTCTGAATCCTTGCTTCCGCATCCTCTTTATCCTCTGCGTCCAGGCTCTCTATGTACGCGGTCCTCTCCAGGATCTCTTCCATCAGCTTTGAAACCGGGATCTGATCTGCCCTGCTTTTGAAATATTCAATGAGAGCCACAAAGGAATCCAGCTTCGGGGCTGCCCGTCCGATATTCGGGATCAGATCCAGCCCCTGCAGCGCACTGTAAAATCCGATGCCCCGGGCTGACGCTGATTCCTGCACCCGGTTGATAGTGGTCAGGCCGATCCCCCGCTTCGGCACATTGACGATCCGCCGCACCGCCAGGTCATCCCTCCCGTTATCAATAGTCTTCAGATACGCCAGAAGATCCTTGATCTCCCTGCGGGCATAGAAATTGATCCCGCCTACAATCTTATAGGGAATGTTGGATGCTACAAACTTTTCCTCAAAAAGACGGGACTGGGCGTTGGTCCGGTATAGGACAGCACAGTCATTGTAACACATCCCCTCTTCTACCTGGCTTCTGATATCCTCCGCGACAAAATCTGCCTCGTCATAGGCATTATAGAACTGGCGGAACCGGATCGGAGCCCCTTCCCCGTTATCCGTCCAGAGGGTCTTGTCCTTTCTCCCCACGTTATGCCGGATCACTGCATTGGCCGCATTCAGGATATTGCCTGTGGAACGGTAGTTCTGCTCCAGCTTGATGACCCTTGCGTCCTGAAATTCCTCCTCAAAATTCAGAATATTCCGGATATTCGCCCCCCGGAACTTATAGATCGACTGATCGTCATCCCCCACCACACACAGGTTTTGATACTTGGACGCCAAAAGGCTGATGAATTTAAACTGAACCGTATTCGTATCCTGATACTCGTCCACCATGATATACCGGAACCGTTCCTGATAATACTCCAGCACATCCGGCTGTGTCTCGAAGAGCTGCACCGTCCGCAGCAGCAGATCGTCAAAATCCAGTGCGTTGCTGGCCCGCAGCTGGCTTTCGTACTCCCGGTATACCTTTGCGATATTCTTCATTCCATAATTGCCCTCCGCCCGGGCTTCATACGCGTCCGGTGTCAGTGTCTGGTCCTTTGCGGAGGAAATAGCGGCCAGAAGAGAGCTTTCTTTATAGGCCTTCGTATCAATATTCAGCCTTTTGCAGATCTCTTTCATCAGTGTCTTCTGGTCGTCACTGTCATAGATGGTAAAATTATTTTCGTATCCCAACCGTTCAATGTGTCTTCTCAGGATCCGGACACAAGCCGAATGGAAGGTACTCACCCAGACACTCTCCGCGCCGAAGCTCACCAGACGGTCCACCCTCTCCCGCATCTCCCCGGCCGCCTTGTTGGTAAATGTGATAGCCAGGATGTTCCATGGATTGACCCCTTTTTCTTCCATCAGGTAGGCGATCCTGTGGGTCAGCACTCTGGTCTTTCCGGAGCCTGCTCCTGCCAGGATGAGAAGCGGCCCTTCCGTATGATATACGGCCTCCCTCTGCTGTTCATTCAATGAATCATATATACTCATAATCTTCTCCTTTTTGTACGGATTTCATTCTTCATGACCTTTTCCGGCTCATCCGTATTTCCCGCGGAGTACAGCCGTAGACCTCATGGAACATTTTGTTGAACAGCTTATAATTCGTAAATCCATGCTTTTCCGCCAGCTCCATGATCCCAAATTCGGTATTGCATATTTCCTGATAAATATGCATCAGGCGCACCTGATTGACATACCTTGTAAACGTCACGCCCATATTTTTCCGGAAAAAACGGCTGAAATATTCTCTGCTCAGATAGAAATGGGCGGCGATGCTTTCCAGGGAGATCAGCTCTTTGTGGTGAAGCTCAATGTATTCGATGATCTCCTCCATCCGCTCCAGGTTCTCCCGCTTTTCCGGCTTCTGCACCCATTCCCCGGTCTCCGCAAACTGATTGACCAGCTCGAAAAATATCTCCATCGCAATGGCCTGGCTTTTCAGCTTATACCCTGTAGGATGCATAACATACAAAGGCGGAAGCCCTTTCAACAGCTCGCAGATCTCCAGATACGCATCCAGCTTCTCCTTCTGCAGCTCGGCCCTGGCGCATTGAAAATGGTATTCGTCCAGGTTCGGGATAAAATTTTTCATACTGCTGCGGGAAAAATGGATGACTACCATCATGGATTCCCCTCTGCACCGGAACTCATGCAGCTGGTTGGAATCGATCACCACGAACTCTCCGGCCACCACCGGATAATCCTTTCCCTCAATGGCTATCTTCGCGTTTCCATTCAGGATATAAATCAGCTCAACCGCCGAATGCCAGTGAACCGGATTATATTTCCGGATATTCGTATAATAATGGATCTGCACTCCGGTCCGCTCCAGTTTAAATAACGGTTCATAAATCATATTTCGGTCTGCCTTTCCCCGTACTTGAAAACAGCAGGCCCCGGATCATCCGGCACCTGCCTGTCCTCTATATAAAACAAATACATTCCTCCAGGATCTTTTTAAGCCTGATTAGGCCCTTGACGCGCCGTCTACGGACAGCACCTCCCCTGTCACATAGGAAGCCATGTCGCTGGCCAGGAATAAAAACGCATTCGCAACATCCTCCGGTTCCCCGATCCTGCGCAGCGGGATCGTTGCGATCAGCGGCTGGATCATGGAATCCGGGAGCGCCGCTACCATGTCGGTCTTTGTGATTCCAGGAGCCACCGCGTTCACACGGATATTGCTCGGTCCCAGTTCTCTTGCCAGAGAGAGCGTCAGTCCGTTCACCGCAAACTTACTTGTAGGGTAGGCAACGCCACCGGGCTGTCCGGAAATGCTGACCATGGAGCTGGTATTCAGGATGCATCCGCCTCCCTGCTCCTTCATGATCTTAACGACCGGATGGATCGCGTTGAAGATTGCGTTTACATTCAACTTCATCACCTTTTCAAACTGCCCTGCTTTATATTGATCGATCTTCGTGCTGTCCGATACACCGGCATTATTGACCAAGATGTCGATTCTTCCATACTTATCCCTGATCTCCTGAATGGCCTTGTCCATCTCTTCCTCATTAGTCAGATCCGGATGCGCGCCCTCCACCGGCCAGTCCGGATTCTCCGCCTTCAGAGAAGCAAGCGCCTTCTCCACAGTCTCTTCCCTTGATCCGAACAGGATGACCTTTGCGCCGTTCTCCAGATACTTTTTCACAACGGCGTATCCAATCCCTCTTGTTCCTCCGGTTACGACAGCTACCTTGTCTTTTAACATCATAAAATCCTCCTTATGATCTGAAACATTTGCACTAAGATTATCATAATTTCATAGAAAATGGAAGCCCTTTTGTGAAACTTCAACAATAAATCTTTTCCTTGCCATCTGGTTTTAAATACTATATAATAATTCCATCGAGGTGATAACATGAAAATAGACGCAAGTGATATGCTGAACAGCATTTTAGAAAGCCTTTCCCGGATCGACTATATCCATGCGGATGAGATTCCGAATATTGACCTGTATATGGATCAGGTGACCACCTTCATGGATTCGCAGCTCTCCTCTACCCGGCGCTACGAGCAGGACAAGATCCTGACCAAGACCATGATCAACAATTATGCCAAGAACAATCTTCTTCCCCCGCCGGTCCGGAAGAAGTATACGAAAGAACACGTACTGATCCTGATCTTCATTTATTATTTTAAAAATATCCTGTCCATCAAGGATATCGAGATGCTTCTGCACCCTCTCACGGAAAAGTATTTCCACAAGGAGGATGCCTTCAATCTCACGTCCATTTATGAAGAAGTGTGTTCGATGGAAAAAGCAGATGTCGAGCCGCTCATGGAAGAAATGAAAAGCATCTATGCAAGGGCCATGGATTCCTTCACGGAGGCTCCGGAGGAGGACCGGGCATATCTGCAGCTCTTCTCCCTGATCTGCAGTCTCAGCTTTGATGTATATGTAAAAAAGATGATCATTGAAAAGCTGATCGACTCCATGCCGGAGTTAAAATAAATTCCGGCGCTATCTATAAAACCGTCCTGGAATCCGGCGGTCTTCCGATTCCGGGGCGGCTGTACTGTAAGTTCCACTCCGTCTATCAATCTGCCGGGTCCTCCTCCTGGTCGATCCGCGCAAACACCATATCGTACCCGTCGTTTCCATAATTCAAAGAACGGTTTACACGGCTGATCGTCGCCGTAGAGGCGCCTGTCTTTTCCGCGATTTCCAGATAAGTCTTCTTTTCCCTCAGCATTTTCGCCACCTCAAACCGCTGCGAAAGGGACAGCAGTTCATTGATCGTACAGATATCCTCAAAGAAGGTATAGCACTCCTCTTTGTCTTTTAAGCTCAGTATTGCGCTAAACAAATAATCAACCGCCTCTGTTCTAATCTTCTTACTCATAAAGCCCTCTCCTTTGTTACTCCGTTACAATTAACAGCCTTTTCCATTTTAGCACACTAAACTTTTAAAGTCCATACTTCAATATATTTTTCAGGAAATTCCTCACCAGTCTCTGATCCCCACATATAGTAATAAAGATTGAGATATCATTTTTCAGGAGGATTTATGAAAAAGCGTTTGATTGCCTTACTTCTTACTACGGCTCTCGCCGGTCTGACATTCACGGCCTGCGGTGAAAAGCAGGCACAGGAGACTGCAAAACCAGAGGAAAAGACCGAAGAAACCACATCGTCCACAGCTGCGCCTGCACCGAAAAAGGAAATGACCGACATCACGTTAAATGAAGTGGCTCATTCCATTTTTTACGCTCCCATGTATGTTGCCATCGAGGAAGGATATTTTGAGGAGGAAAATATCCGGCTCGATCTGGTCTGCGGATTCGGGGCCGACAAGGTTATGACCGCCGTACTTTCCGGCGAAGCAGATATCGGGTTCATGGGGTCAGAATCTTCGATCTATACCTATAATGAAGGGGCAAATGATTATGTGGTCAATTTTGCCCAGCTCACCCAGCGGGCCGGCAACTTCCTTGTTGCCCGGGAGGAAATGCCGGAATTTTCATGGAATGACTTGAAGGGGAAGACGGTTCTCGGGGGAAGAAAAGGCGGAATGCCGGAAATGGTCTTTGAATTTATTTTGAAAGAAAACGGGATTGACCCTGCTTCGGATCTGGAGATCAACCAGAGCATTGACTTCGGCGCTACTGCCGCGGCATTTTCAGAAAATCTGGGGGATTTTACGGTAGAGTTTGAGCCAGGAGCAACCGCCCTGGAGACAGAAGGCAAGGGCTATGTCGTAGCATCCCTCGGGGAAGACAGCGGATACGTGCCCTATACAGCTTACAGCGCAAAGCAGAGCTTTATGGAAGAGCATCCGGAGACGATCCAGAGCTTTGTCAATGCGCTCCAGAAAGGCATGGATTATGTACAGTCCCATACCCCGGCAGAGATTGCCAAGGCGATCGAACCTCAGTTTCCGGAATCGGACCTGGAAACCATTACTACGATCGTGACAAGATATTATGATCAGGATACGTGGAAAGAAAATCTGATCTTTGAAAAATCCAGCTTTGAACTGCTCCAGGATATTCTGGAAAGTGCCGGAGAATTAGAAAAACGTGCGCCTTATGAAGATCTGGTAACAACGACCTATGCTGAGACAGCAGTAAAATAAGATTAAAGGCAAGCCCGGGAGAGACATTCCCCGTAAGGGGGATGTCTGCCCGCGGCAGTCCTTCTATATTTCTTCTATCATTTTTCCATATCCTGGCTTCACAAAATATTATAGGTTTGTTAACAATCCGTTCAAAAATGTATCACATTTTTTCCACAACTCAAAGATATAATGTAACTGTTCGAAGATAAGAACACTTTTTCATAAACTTTTTCCCCCTTTGAGTCACAGCAATGTGGCTCTTTCCTTTTATAAAGAAATATTGTTTTTTCAAACGGCTCACACCTGTTTCAGGAATGAGCCGCAGTAAAAAACATATTCAGATCTTTTGGAAGCGGAAAGAAATTCCTTTATTCATACTCATCGTCAAACGGATCGTCATAATCATCTGAATCATCATAGCCGTCCGAATTTCTCGACACAATTCCCAGTACAAGGAAGATCAGGCCGAACACCGCCCCTCCGATGGCACAAAACAGGAACATCTTGTCGTCCCCGCGCTTGAGGAATGTAAATACGGCTGCTCCAAAATAAAAGATCATAGGCAGGATAAAGGCCAGGATCGTGTTGCGGTTCTGCATGATCAGCAGCATCAATCCGGAAACAAGCATACAGATCGCAAAGATCAGGAATGTGGTTCCCGTAGAAACCGTACTTCCGGACGCTATATTTTCCAGTCCCGCAAAAAATCCGCCGTATGCAAAGAATCCGGCTGCCAGAACAGAAATGATCCCGAATAGAATCCGCGGAACACGGAATCTTGCTGTAACATATTCTGTATCATCGTAGTCCGCCTCGTCATCCTCTTCATACTCGTCTTCCAGGCTTGCCTTCGTATCCGGACGTTTTTTGGCCGGAACAGGCCGTTCCTTTTTCACAGGCTGCACTTCCTCTTCTGCAAGCGTTCTTTTCTTCTTCACCGGCTTATAGTTCGGATCCGTAGAAAGCATGTCCTCGTATCCTTTTCTGACTGCATGCTCCTTTTTGGTCCGAACCTTTTCTGGAGGGATGTTTCCGTAACGCTGTTCCCCGGATTCGGCCATGCTCTTACGGACAGCCTTTCTCTTCGGGGCACCCTCTGCCAGATGTTCCGCCGCCGGATTCACCGGTGCGCCCGCCGCCCGCTTCTTAACAGGAGGCTTTCCGGATGGACGCTTCTCCGATGCCTGTTCCGCCGAGGCCACGGCTGGCGGCCGTTTTGCTGATGCCGGCCTTGGAGTTCCTGCTTTCTCTCCGGAGGGCTTATGGCCATCCGGCTTCCGGATCCTTTTCTCAGGAGACGTTCCGCCTGCCTGCGCCCTGCGGGCTGCTCTTGCCTCTGCCGGAGCCGCTCCGTCCGCTGACTTGCGGGGAGTCCTTTCCTCTGCTGAAGCCGTTTCATTCGCTGACCTGCGGGGTACTTTTCTCTCAGAAGAAGCCTCCTGGGAAGCCGGCTTACGGGGGGCTTTTCCTTCTCCGGCAGCCTTCGCCGGCGCTGCTTTGCGGGAAGCCTCTCCATCCCCAGGAGCCTTTCCGGATACCGAGCCTGGCGCCTCCCCTCCTGCCGGATTGCTGCCCGGCGCGGACTTGCGGGAAACCTTTCCTTCCGCAGGCGCCGCCCCCGCTGCTGCTTTGCGGGAGGGCATCCCTTCCGGAAACGGATGCGCCGCAGCCGGTTTCTTCGGTTCCTTCTTCTCCGGCGCCGCACTGCCGACAGGTGCTTTCTTCACTGCCCCTGTTTTATGGGACGCATCAGGAGCTGTCCCTTTGTGTTCGCCCGGATCCTTCTCAGGCTGTACCGGAGGAGCCTCAGCCTTTCCAGTATTCACCGCCGTATCCGGAACAGCTTTCCTGGCGCGCTGCTTGTCAAGATCCCACTGCTTCTTACAATCACGGCATACTGCATATTGATGAAAGACCGGTGCGCCCTGTTCATCGACACCAACCTGCTTCTTCTGTAACTCAACATCTTTTCCACATATCGGACATTTCATGATGTGCATTTCCTCTCTTTCGTATTCGCCAATTCAAAGGGGTAAAACGTATGCATTGATTTTGGCTAGAACCATTATAACATCTTATTCCGATAAGGACAATGACAAAATAAGGAGTTTCTCATTTATGGGAAAAGACAAGGTTACTGTTCACACGGCGTCGCGCCCCCTGCTGCGCGGCTTCCGGTCAATAAAGTAACATTTGCCATAATATCCAGCCTCTCGCCGAAGGCGACTTAAAATAGGCTGGATACTGTTACTGGAGCACCCAAAGGGTGTGAACAGTAATAAGACAAGAGTATTCCTGTTTCCGCTATTTCGTCTGTTCGTCTGTTTTGGAATTTTTTGCGGAAATCACCGGCGGTTCGAATTGATACACATCATTGTAGGATTCCAGTTCTTCCTCCGATGTGGGGAGAAACGGAATCAGCCCTGTACAATCCCTGGCGGAAGCTGCATTTGACAGATAGTCATAATCATCAATAATTTTTTCATTTTCTTTCGGATTTAACATCATTCTTCACCTCGGTTTTATTATTTGTACAAAAATAAATTGTATTCACGGGAAAATGTGGTAAACTGATAGAGGATTGACTATGTTTATAGAAATGAAAGGAATGATATGATCATGAAAATTATTGCAGATACACATGCTCATACCCTGGCCAGCGGCCATGCCTACAGCACCATCCGCGAGATGGCAGCAGCGGCAGCCGATCGGGGAATGCAGGTTCTCGCCCTGACTGAGCACGCACCGGAAATGCCGGGAACCTGCGGCCTGTTTTATTTTCAAAACCTGCGCGTCATCCCCCGGGAGATGAGCGGGGTCCGGATGCTCTTCGGCGCGGAGCTCAATATCATGGATCCGAAAGGCAGGGTAGACCTGCCGGAAAGCACGATCAAAAAGCTGGATATCACAGTGGCCAGCATCCACGTTCCCTGCTTCGGGCTTGAGCATACAGAGCAGGAGGTCATGAGCGCCTATGTGGAGGCCATGAAAAAGGAATACATCCAGATCATAGGGCATCCGGATGACAGCAGATTTCCCATCAATTATGAGGTTCTTGTAAGGACAGCAAAGGAAACCCATACGCTTTTGGAGGTCAACAATTCCTCCCTGCATCCCCAGAGCTTTCGGGAGGGTGCCCGGGAAAATCTCCTCACCATGCTGGATCTGTGCCGCCAGTATGAGGTTCACGTCACCACGGGAAGCGACGCTCATATGGATGTGGACGCCGGCAATTTCTCATATGCCGCAGAGCTCCTGGACTACTGTCATTTTCCGGAGGAACTTGTGGTGACGACAGATTTTGAAAAACTGAAACCATTCTTGAACCTCAAAGAATAGAACAGGATGTGCCGCTATGATCGATAAAAAATTAATCCCCGTGGGCGGACTGAAAAAAGAGCCTTTCTCAGGAGGACATCATGGAATGAGGTATTTTTTCCGCTCGGATGAAAGCAGAGAGACATTTACCGTCTTCGTCTACCCGGAACCCTGGTCCTTCGAACAGACTCCGGAGGATGAGAAAGTCTCCGCCTCCTTTCCCATGTCGGATGAGGGTATGGATGCTGCCATTGCATGGCTTTTCGAAATGTATGAGACCCAAAAAGAGATCTGGAATACTGCCCAAAAGAACTGTATGCATATCGTAAATACAAAAAAGCTCTGACGCCTGCCCGGCTCCGTCCCTGATCAGGGTCGTTCCGGGCAAAATTTACTGCCAGATACCGTAAATGGAAAGCAAAATCTGTCTTTATTTTGATTTTAGAATTTTCATAATTTCTTCCATATCTTGTCACATCCGATTCACAAATGCCTGTTATGATAAATCCATACTTACAGAAGACGATGGCTGCGGATGCAGCAGGCATGTGCGGCCATTGGACTTCGCCTAATGGTTTATATTTTACTTAAGACGATTGACTGAATTTTGATAGATTTCCCTTTTCTCTGAGCTGTCCGCATTGCCCGCGGCAGCTCTTTTCTTTTTTAGAGCACAGAAAATGGCTTTATCGGATATACCCCTGCTGATATGCCATATTCCGGTTAAACGCATACAGCTCCGCCATGGTAGCCTGGTAATAAGGCTCTACATAGAACACCCCTGCGATACCGAAGGTAATCCCTTCCAACAGCCGCCATCCGAGAAAGGACAGATCCAGCACAAATACATTCCACTTCTGCCCCATCATCATCCGTTTACTGATCGCAAATGCCTCCTGCCTGCTCATCCCCGGATTCTCCGCCAGGATATAGGGGATCATCAGATATTCATAGTGCTTGATGATTCCCGGTACAACGAAGAGCAGAGACCACAGACTGATAAACAGTCCTTTTAAAAACATGGTCACGACAACGTTCATGTACTGCCCGCCCTGAAAAGCCGAACCTACCACACCCACACCCGGATTTCCGGTCTGGTTCTCGATAAAAAAGCGGCTTCCTCCTACCAGCAGAAGATTTCCCACAAAAATCTTTACGATGATAAAAAGAAGACTCATGATCCCGACCACTGCGGCAGCCATGAGCGCAAACATTGCAAGCGCCATGGATTCGGAACTGCTCATGTGGGAATCATGAAAAAACTCATAGGTCTCCGGAGCCCTCGAGCCGTACCTCGAATAGGATCCCCCTGTAAAAATAGCCATGACAAGCGCCGCAACCACAGCCGACCAGTAGTTCCTCGTGAAGGAAAGCTTTCCTCGCATCTTTAAGTCTATTCTGTTCCACATAATGAACCCTCCCTTATGCTTCATATATAGCTTACACAGACCTGCCGGAATCCTCTGAATAAGAATCAGGCAAAATCATCTTCCCGGCAGCTCCTGACTGCTGAAATTCAGTATAGCACATTATCCGGCATCTTGAAAGCATTATCCTCCGATAAAGCAAAGTATTTCATGATCTATCCTCTTGCGTATTCTCCGGATTCATTTTATGATATAGATATACTGAGCGCCGGATGGTTCCGGCCGTGAGTATAACCTGTATGAGGAGAGGTGCATCCATGATCATCCATAATTCCTGCAAGGCCGCCATCCAGTCCTGCCTCGACACGAAGACATTTGCCGCAGCCCATTTATATAACGATGAAAAAACCATGAGTATCCACATTCATGACTGCTATGAGGTCTACTATTCTATCTCCGGCGGAAAGCAGTTTTTGATCGACAACCGGTTTTATGATTTCCAACCGGGAGACATTTTTTTCATCAATCAATATGAAAGCCATTATCTTTCGCAGATCGACCGTGTGACCCATGAGCGGATCGTGCTGTCCGTTTATCCGGATTATCTGAGGAGGTTTTCTACGGATCAGACTGACCTGAACTGCTGCTTCACACAAAGAGATACTTCCTTCGGCCACAGACTGAGCCTGTCCCAGGAAGAAAAAAAGCGGTTTTTATATTATATTCACAAGCTCTCCGAAAAGAAAGAGTTTGGACAGGATCTCCTGGAGCAGACCGCATTTCTGGAACTCATGGTCTATCTGAATCGGATCTTTCTGCTGCGCCGCGAGGAGGACCGGACGCAGGAGTCACGCACGGATCAAAGAGCATCGGCTGCCCATTCTGAACAGATTGATGCTATCTTGTCTTATGTGAACCGAAACCTGACGGAAGAACTGACGATCGGGAAGCTGGCAGCCCATTTTTATCTGAGCAGTTCCTACCTGTGCCGGATCTTTAAAGATGAGACCGGAACTACCATCAACCGGTATATCACTGCCAAAAGGATCTCCCGCGCAAAGGCACTGCTTGCGGAAGGCTATTCCGTCACGGAAACCTGCGGGATGTGCGGCTTCCAGGATTACAGCAATTTTTTAAAAGCCTTTACAAAGGCTGTGGGAATCTCCCCAAAGAAATATGCCATGTACGAGCAATAGAAAAAGGCATACGCCCCGGTATGATCCGTACCGTCCGTATGCCTTTCCTGTGCAGTCTGTCCCTGCTATTTCTAAAACCCTTTACGGCTGCTTTCCAATATATGCCAGGATCCCGCCGTCTACATACAAAATCTGTCCGTTTACAAAGTCAGACGCATCCGAAGCCAAAAATATCGCCGGCCCCATCAGATCCTCCGGATTGCCCCACCGCGCGGCAGGCGTCTTGGAAATGATAAACTGGTCAAAGGGATGCCTGCTGCCGTCGGCCTGTGTCTCCCGCAGCGGAGCCGTCTGCGGCGTAGCGATATATCCGGGGCCGATGCCGTTGCACTGAATGTTGTATTCCCCGTATTCCGAACAGATATTTTTCGTCAGCATCTTCAATCCGCCCTTTGCCGCCGCATAAGCAGATACTGTTTCGCGGCCAAGCTCGCTCATCATGGAACAGATATTGATGATCTTTCCGTGTCCCTTTTCGATCATGTCCGTCAGAACGGCCTTGGACATGATGAAGGGCGCATTCAGGTCAATATCTACCACCTGGCGAAATTCCGCCGCGCTCATCTCCGTCATGGGAATCCGCTTGATAATGCCGGCATTGTTTACCAGAATATCGATCACACCCAGTTCCTTTTTGATGCTCTTCACCATCTCCCGAACCTGGTCCTCGTCTGTTACGTCGCAGAGATATCCTTTTGCCTGGATTCCTTTGGCCTCATAATCCGCAAGCGCCTTGTCCAGGTGCTCCTGCCCCCGGCAGTTAAAAGCGATCTTCGCCCCGGCCCTGGCATAAGCTTCGGCGATGGCAAATCCAATGCCGTAAGCTCCTCCTGTTACGAGAGCCACCTTACCTTCCAATGAAAAACTGTCTAAAATGCTCATTTGATCTTCCCCTTTCTCTTTTACCATGCATTCTTTGTGCGTCCATATGCACATGCCACATCGTTTCATTTGCCTGGCATATATAATTTTTTCTTCTGTGCTAAATACGGATTCTCGGAAACATTTAATGCAGAAGCGCCTCGGCCAGTGCCAGAATCGTCAGAGCCTGTCCATAGGCCATGGGAGCGATCAGGATATTCTTATAGTGCTCCGCGTCCATTCCCATTCCGGTTCCTCCCGACACCTTCAATACGGTACCATCCTCATCAATATTTTCCAGAATCCCCTTGATTGCCCGTCCCGCGCATTCCAGGTAAGAGTCATCCAGGATTCCGAACCGGACCCCCTTCAGCATCCCTGCCGCAATGGCCGCCGAACCGGACACCTCCTCATAGCTCTCCGGATCCGTCAGCACCGTATGCCAGAGCCCGCTTCTGCTCTGCAGCTTTTTCAGTGCCGCTGCCTGGGCCTTATAGGTATCCACGATCAGCTCCTTCACACCCGGATTCAGGTTTCCCCTGGACATCTCAATATATTCCATACTGCCCAGAGTGAACCAGCTGTTGCCCCTGCACCAGAAGACGCCGCCGAAATTATGGTTTCCGTTAAAGGTCCATCCGTGGTAGAACAAACCGGTCTTTTTATCATACAGATATTTGATGTGCATGAGCATCTGGTGGATGCTTTCATTGACCCATTCTTCCCTTTCGTATTTCTGTCCCATTTTATTCAGGAAGAGAACGGTCATGAACAGGGTATCGATCCACATCTCATTTTCATTCAGCCGAACCCCCTGCCGATCCCCGTTGGCACTGGTCACGTGCTGGAAGCCCCCCTCCTTTGTCCTGGGAATACAGTTCATGAGCCAGTCCGCCCAGCTCAGGCAGAGTTCCTCGAACTTCGGGTCATGGTAATATTCATTCAGCTCCGCAAGAGTCAGAAGCGGAGTCGTAGTGTTGATATTGCGGGACGGCAGCCCCAGTTCCATATTCCCCACAAACCAGTTGTGCAAAAACTCCTTATATTTCTCATTTTTATCCTGCCGCATGATCCGAAGCAGGCCATACAGCCCTACTCCCTGGGGCCAGTCCCATTCCCGGATCCCGAAGTCCCGCTTAAAAAATCCAATCGCTTCCCCTCCGGTTTCTTCCAGCTCCTTTTCATTTTCCGGCCCGCCCAGATTCAAAAGCTTCTCGATCACAAGATCCAGCTTTCTCCTGAGCTCCGTTTCGTTCATCTTCATTTTTTCTTCCTTCCTTTGTAATGAATTGCTTTGCAAATTTACTGTTCCTATTATATACTCTTTGTAACAAGGTACAAAAGAGAAAGCAGGTGATATTTTGGAAAAAGTAACCTACTACGCCTCCATCGACGGTATTTCCCTGGAACACATGGTCCGGTACGGAAAGTTTGATATACGTGTGAAGCATTTTCACAACGAATATGAAATCTTCTATATCCTGGAGGGAGAACGTCTTTTTTTCTTTAATAACCGCAATTTTATTGCCTCCAAGGGGGATCTGATCCTGGTAGACACCAACCTGATCCACATGACCAAATCCGTTTCCGAGGACGACACCGGACATAACCGGATCATCCTCTATGTCAGCAGCGGCCGCATGCAGGATCTGGATCGGAAATATCCGACTCTGCAGCTGGTACGTTTTTTCCATCAGCACTACGGCGTCTATCATCTGACTCCGCGGCAGCAGGAGCAGTTCATGGATCTGTACTACCTGTTCAAGCAGGAATGCAGGGACAAGGAACACAATTACAAGCAGGCTGTAGAGCTTGCCGTAACCTCCTATTTTCTCCGGCTCACCCGGGAACTGGACCATCACGCGCAGGAGGGTCCCCTCGATCCTGACGTCGGCAAGTTCCGGCATGTATATGAGATTGCCGATTACCTGTCCGAGCACTGTGAAGAGACACTTTCCCTGGACGATCTTGCCGCAAAATTTTTTCTCAGCAAATATTATGCCTGCCGGGTATTTAAAGAAATCACAGGCTATACGATCAGCGAGTATACCAACATCCACCGGATCCAGAAAGCCAAGCGTTATCTGGAAGAGACGGACTTAAGCGTGGCGGAGATCGCGGATCTGGTAGGCTACGGCACGATGACGCATTTTGAGAAAACCTTTAAGACCTATATGACCGTTTCCCCATTGAAATACCGAAAGACGCTGAATATCGTGACCCACACGAATCTGCCTTCCAATCCATAGCCTTGGACCTAGTCCTCCGCCCGGATTCATTTTCTACATCAGTCCCAGCACCGTCGGAAGCCAGGTACTAAATGCCGGAACAAAGGTAACAAACAACAGCGCTGCCAGAATCGCCGCAAAATACGGAATCAGTTTGGAAACCACATCTTCCACCTTCAGCTTGGCCACGCTACAGCCCACGAAGAGGACGCTTCCCACCGGCGGGGTTACGGTTCCGATAGACAGGTTCATGACCATCATCACGCCGAACTGGATCGGGTCCATACCAATGTTCGTAATAACCGGCAGGAAGATGGGTGTAAAGATCAGCAATGCCGGAGCCATATCCATAAATGTTCCTACGATCAGCAGGATGATATTGATCAGCAGCAGGATCACGATCTTGTTGTCCGACACACCCAGCATCAGGCTGCTGATCGCCTGGGGCAGTCCGGTAAAGGACAGTACAAAGGACAATACAGAAGATGCGCCGATGATCAGCATAACGATCGTAGTCATCACTGCCGCATCCACCAGGATGTCTTTTAAGTCTTTCAGCTTGATGCTCTTATAAACAAATGCGGACAGGATAAATGCATAGATGACCGCAACCCCGGAAGCCTCCGTAGGAGTAAAATAGCCGGACAGGATTCCTCCAATAATAATGACGATCAGAAGAAGGCTTGGGATGGCGTCCCACACAACCTTTGCCGCCTCTGCTCCGGTCAGCCTTTCCCGTTTTACCACATAGCCCTGTTTCTTTGCGTACAGAAATGCAACTACCATACAGAGAAATGCCCATAACAGTCCCGGGATCCATCCGGCCATGAACAGTGTCGCAACCGAAGCGCCGCCGCTGGCCGCGGAATACACGATAAATGCATTGGTTGGAGGAATCAGCTGTCCCACCGGTGCGGTGGCGATATTGGTGGCCGCCGAAAATCCCTCGTCATAGCCCTGCTCCTTTTCCAGCGGGTTCATGACTCCGCCGATGGCTGTGGCTGCCGCGATACCGGAACCGGATAGAGAGCCGAACATGGCGTTTCCTGCGATATTGGTCAGTGCCAGGGAACCTGGAACCTTTCCGAGGAAGAGCATTGCCAGGTTGATCAGCCTTCTGGCGATCCCGCCGCTGCTCATCAGTTGTCCTGCCAGTATAAAGAAGGGGACGGCAAGCAGCGTAAAGCTGTCAATACCGCTGACCAGCTTCTGTGCCGAGATGAACATTTCGAACTGCGGTGTCAGAAACATGATAATGGTGATAAGTGCCGATGTAATGATGCTGAATGACACAGGCACGCTCATTGCCAGCAGGAAAAAGAATAATATGATCAATACCAAAGCCGCTTGTAACTGCATTTATTTCCCCTCCTTTTTCATTTCCGAATATTCCTTTACAAACTGCAGCAGGCGTTCTGCCGAATAGACCACCATCAGGATCCCGCAGATCGGTACGCCGATATAGTAGAACTGCATTGGAATCTGCATGGCCGGAGATACCTGGCCTGCCGCATTCATGGATACCATGGTTCCGCCCGCGATCATTACAAATACGCTTAAAAACAGCACCAGAATCTCAATAAAAATCTGATTTTTCAGAGTTCCTTTTTTTGTAAAGGTGCCTGTGATAAATCCGATGGAAATATGCTACCCTCTTCCATAGGCATAGGGAACCCCCAGCATGGTCAGCCAGATCAGAGCATACCGCAGAAGCTCTTCCGTCCATTTACTCGGATCATTCAGGATAAATCGGGTGAAAATCTGCCAGAAGCATCCTGCCACCATCACCACGACCAGAAACGCAAGTACATACTCAATGATTTTATTTAAAAGCTTCATCCTTTGTCCCCCCTATTCCGCATAGTTCTGAATATCTTCATAAAGCTCCTGATAGCTGTCCCCCCGTTCACAGAACTCCTCGTGAATAGGAGATACCGCTTCGATAAATTCGGACTTGTCGATATCCCTGTATACTGTGACACCATGGGACTGGGCTTCTTCCATTGCCTCTTCCATCATGCCGTTATAAAGCTTCTTAAAATTATCATTGGTCTTTTCCAGGCATTCCACCAGATAGTCCTGCTGCTCTTTTGAAAGCTTTTCCCATGTCTTCGTACTGATAATATAGATATCCGGAGAATACTGATGCTCCGTATAGGTATAGGACTTGACCAGATCCTGATGCCCGTCTACCGTCAGCGCAAGCTCTGTATTCTCCGCGCCATCTACGATTCCCTGCTGCAGCGAGGTGTAGGTCTCGCTGGCTGCCATAGGCACCGGAGAGCCCCCCTTGCGGGAGATCATATCCATAGACGTGGAACTCGGCATAGAACGGATCTTCTTGCCCTTGAGGACCGAGGGATCCGTACAGGCAGCATCCTCTTTCAGATAAAAGTTACGGGAGCCGTTGGCATAATACCCGATGGCAATAAATCCGTCGTCTGCTGTAGAGCGGAACAGCTCCTTTACTTTCTCGCTTTTCTCCATAGCCGTATAGTAGTGGTCCTGATCTACGAACAGGTAGGGCACGGCAAATATGGCGTATTCGTCGGCGAACTGCCCCAGGGTGTTGGAGCTGACCTTCGCCATATCCAGAATCCCTGCCTGTACCATTTCTATTTCTTCTTTTTCTGTGCCCAGGACTCCGCTTGCGTAAATATTGACATTCAGGTTTTTAGACTCATCCTCTGCCGCAAATTCTGAGAACATCGCAATCGAATCAGCAATTTCCGATCCGGCGGACTGGTTGTGCGCCAGACGGATTTCCACTTTGTCGGTGCTGTTTGCGCTGACTACAGATACAAAGGTAACTGCAACTGCCAGCAAACCGGCCGCAGAGACCGCAATCCCAATCTTTTTTTTCATGCTTCCCATTTCTTACTCTCCTTTTCTTTGGTTCTTTTTTTATCTCGTGCACGTTATGGCGCTATTCTAGCATAAAAAAATCCGGGATTTTTCAACCATATTGTTGTCATTTTCAAGTTTTCAAACTATATTGCTCTCAATTTCTAATCTATTCTGCCAGATTTCTGATTCAGCCCCTCCTATATTTCCGTCAAATTTACCAATGTCCGGTTTTATAATCCTCTCATAAATTCAATATCCTCCGCAGCTGATTCGGGATTCATTTCTTCCCGGAGAAGAAACAGATCAGGACGGTTTTCATGCAGCCAATAGGAGATCGTCTCATATTGGATGACACCTTTTCCCAGCAATGCAGGACAATATCCGCCGTTTTCATCAAAATAAAAATCCTTGATATGCATGGCCTCGATATATTTTCCCGTATATTTCAGCCATTCTCCCCAATACGCCTTCTGATCCGTTGTATCCGGAAACTGCAGCAGGTTTGACGCGTCGAAGATCATCCGAAGATGCTCCGGTTCCCCCACCTGATCCATCACATCCAGTACAGCCTCCAGATGTTCCAAAGGATGCCAGTACACCGGTTCAATGGCCAGCTTGACATCCAGACGCACGGCTTCCTCTGCGGCCCTCTTGATACTGTCGAGCATATAGGAATACCACTGCGCCTTCTCCTGCCGGTTCAGATGGGGATATGCGGTTTCCGTCCCCACCACCCCGGCGCCTACTTCTTTTCCATAAACAAGACATTTTTTCAGTGTCCGCACCGCATGGTCACGGACCACCGGATCCGGGTTGCCCAGATCCATATAGCATCCAAATACCGGGATTTCAAGGTGATATTTTTCAAAAGCACGCCGGATCCGTTCCAGATGTCCGAGAGTGATATCCTCATATCTCCGGATCCCGGTAAATGCTTTCGGCAGTGCCAGCTGCGCTCCGTCATATCCCTGTGCATGCAGGATCTCCGCCATTTTTTCAATTTCCATCCGCCCATAATCATGGGCCCGTACACCAATCTTCATCCTTTTCACCTCTCAGAACATTATATGGTCTCTCCGCACTGTGCTTCTCTACATCAGATCCCGATTCGCCACCCCGTCCATATCATCAAAATCCTGGTTTTCCCCAACCATTCCCCAGATGAAGGTATAGTTTCTGGAACCGCTTCCCGAATGGATGGACCAGCTCGGGGAGATGACCGCCTGCTCGTTTCGGATCACAAGATGCCTCGTCTCATCCGGTTCGCCCATATAATGCATCACAAACGCATCCTCCGGCATTTCAAAATACAGATACACTTCCATTCTCCGGTCATGGGTGTGGCAGGGCATGGTATTCCAGACGCTGCCCGGTTCCAGGCTTGTCATTCCCATGACCAGCTGGCAGCTCTCCACCTGACCGGGAAGGATATATTTACAGATCGTGCGGTGGTTGGAATCCTCCAGGCAGCCCAGCTCCACCTTATTCTCCTTCTTCACGATCACCACGCCGTCCTCCGGCTGTCCCTCCGGCCGGATCAGAACCGTCGGATAGGAGGTATGCGCAGGCGCGCTGTTCAGATAGAACTTGGCCGGATTCTCAGGGTTCTTGCTGGCAAAGGAGATTTCCTTCACGCCCATGCCTAAGTACATGCCATCCTTGTATCCGAGCGTATATTCCCTGCCGTCCGCGAGGATCGTTCCCTCCCCACCAATGTTGATTACGCCCATCTCACGCCGTTCCAAAAAATATTCGGTCCTGAGCTCCTCTCCTGCCTTTAATCCGATCACCTCTTTAACCGGCATCACGCCTCCCGTGATGATCCGGTCGATGTGGCTGTACACCAGCTTGACCTCATCCGCAAAGAAAAGCCTTGGGATCAGGAATTCCTCTCTCAGTCTCTGTGTCGTGTAGTGTTTTACGTCCTTCGGGGACGATGCTGTTCTCAGTTCCATAGTAAATCCTTCCTTTCTGAAAATATTATTAATAAGAACTGTTTACAGCATACCATACAAAGAAACCCATTTTCCTGTGATTTCTTCTCGAAAATCTTGCAAATCTTCTACAAAACATCCTGATCTTCCGTCGAAAACCACTTCCCCCAAAGCGCTTTTAGTGCTATAATAAGGAAGCGAGCGGGTTGTGAGTGCTCTGTGAAAAGCACTCTTTTGTACAAAGGAGGAAGGTAGAATGAAGTTAGTGATTACGATGAGCCGCAGGTTTGGTACGGGTGCCAGCATTATTGCCAATGAGCTTTCCGTAAGGCTTGGCATCCCTGTATATGATAAGGCATCCATTGAGCATAAGCTGGATGAGCATGAATACGAATCCGAGGCCGAAGCCATCCGCAGGCTGGCGGAGAGTCCCTGCATTATTCTGGGACGATGTGCTTCGAACATCCTAAAGGACCGGATGAATGTTCTTAATATTTATGTCTGCGCAGACAAGGAAGACCGGATCCGGCGTATCATGAAACTGGAATCCCTCTCATACGAGGAGGCAAAGGAAAAGCTGGAGCGCACCGATGAGCAGCGTGCCGCATACTATTACGAACACACCGGCAGGACCTGGGGCGATGTCAATGATTATCATATGATCCTGGATACCACCGAATTAGGGGTTGAGAACTGTGCCAATATCCTGATGCAGTATTTTGAGAAGCTGGAGTATATCTGATATTTGCTCGATACTCACATTACATAAATCAGGACGTACATACTCAGATCTGTTGTTTCCCGAAAGCAAAAGACAGGGCGACGCGTTTTTGGCGTTCCCCTGTCTTTTTATCTACTGCTATATAATTGTACACGGTTCCATATTTTCCATTTCTGCTGTGAATCCCGCCTTCCGGCCAAGTCCAAAACGCAGACTGGTCAATTCTCGGAATCCTCATCCTCTTCTTCGGACTGCGCATCCTCCTTGTCAGAATCCGCGTCATCTTCTTTTTCATCGGACGTATTCTTATCATCCTTTGCCCCGTCATCCTCGTTTTTCGGGATAGCGATTCCCTGGTATGCAAAGTCGATCTTCTGCCATACCTCTTCATTGAGGGTGATCTTAGTATCTTCCTTCCACTTTTTCAGCAGGGAATCATACTGATCGTCCTTGCGTTCCCGCACGATCCGTTCCTTTTCCTTATCCGTCGCTTCCCGGTCGAACAGGCTGGTGACCTTTCCTACATACAGACCTCCATCGGAATCAATAGCATCCGTAACCTCGTTCTCCTCCAGCTGGTCCGCAGCCTTCACAAAGTCTACATAAGGAGCCGTCATCTCGGAATCAAAGGACGCGGTCTCCACTTCCAGACCTTCCTTTTCCGCGGCAGCGTCGATATCCTTTTCCTCGCTGTTCTGCAGATCCTTGGCAAACTTCTCCGCCTTTTTCTTCAGCTTCTTCTTCTCATCCTCGGACATGGCTTCGCTGGAGCCGTCCTCCTTTTCATTGGAATACGCAAAATACACATACTTCATGGTCTTCTTGGCTGCTTCCTCATCGGAAACCTCCTCATCTACGCCTTCTTTCATCGGAGCATCCATCTTCTCCTCAATGGTGGCGAGCCTCAGATATTCCTCAATGTACTTCGTATAGCCTGACACCACCTCTTTTGCTTCCAGGGCATTATCTTCCTCGAAGTCCGCCGCCGCCTTAGCGATTGCCTTTTCCTCCTCTTCCGTCACCGTCACGCCATATTCATCCGCATGCTGGCTCAGGATATAAAGGTTCTCCAGATCCTCAATCAGGCCGCTCTTGACATAATTCTCATAAGAGCCTTCCCCCCATTGCTGCAGCCAGAATTCCGCCGGAGTCTCCCCTGTCAGGGTGGTATAATAATTCTCATACCGGGACTGCATCATCCTGGAATAAAAATTCGCGACTCCGTAGGAAACCTCTGAATCCCCGATCGTTGCCACCACCTCGTCATGATTCACGTCAGACGAACCGCAGCCCATCAATAAACTGGCCGCAAGCGTTCCTGCCGCTGCCGCTGCTACACATCTTCTTTTCAACAACTTCATGTTATCCTCCTGGTATAATAATCTATGGCCTCCGCACCGCAGGTTCGGCGGCATCTCATCGAAGGACATCTGCCTTCCCCGGCATGGATATGCTTCCATACCACATATGATTATAATCCGTTTTTCCTATTCTAACAAGCCCTTTATTGCATTTAACAGGTTTTTCACAAGTTCCAGGATGTCTTCATCCTTTTCTTTCCCTGATCGATTCCGTTTCCGATAGATAAAATAAGGGGGATTCTCTGCCTTAAACACCAGATTTCCATGCCATGCCGTGATCAATTCCGGAATCTTCGCAGGTTGTACCTTCGCCTTTTCATACATCAAAAGCTTCAATTCACCGCTCTTTTCCTCCACGCTGGTCACATAAGCAGAGTGAGCCAGTGATTTCAAAAGCGCGATCTGCAGAAGCTGCATGACCTTTTTCGGGATATCCCCGAAGCGGTCGATCAGCTCATCCACCATGTTTTCCATTTCCTCTTCATTTTCCACGGCAGCGATCCGCTTGTAGATATCCAGTTTCTGATATTCGTTGGAAATGTAGGAATCCGGGATATAGGCATCCACATTCAGGTCCACCGAGGTGCCGAAGATCTCCATATCCAACTCTCCCTTTTCCTGCTTCACCGCCTCGTTGAGCATCTTGCAGTACAGGTCGTATCCCACCGATTCCATATGCCCGTGCTGCTCCGCACCCAGAAGATTTCCCGCGCCGCGGATCTCCAGATCCCGCATGGCAATCTTGAAGCCCGATCCCAGGTCCGTAAACTCCCGGATGGCTGCCAGACGCTTCTCCGCCACCTCCTGCAAAAGCTTATCCTTCCGGTACAGCAAAAACGCGTACGCCATTCGGTTGGAACGCCCCACCCGTCCCCGGAGCTGGTAGAGCTGAGAAAGCCCGAACCGGTCCGCGTCGCGGATGATCATCGTATTGGCATTGGGGATGTCCAGCCCGGTCTCAATGATCGTAGTAGACACCAGCACATCAATGTCCCCATTGATAAAATCATACATGATGTTTTCCAGCTGCCGCTCATTCATCTGCCCATGGGCAAAGGTCACAGCCGCCTCCGGCACCAGCTTCTGAACGTGCGCCGCCACATCCGCAATGTCATGGACCCTGTTGTGCACATAATAGACCTGTCCGCCTCTGGAAAGCTCCCGTTCCATAGCTTCCCGCACCATCTCGTCATTATATTCCATCACATAGGTCTGGATCGGCATCCGATCCATCGGAGCCTCTTCGAGCACACTCATATCCCGAATCCCGATCAGGCTCATATGAAGTGTCCGGGGGATGGGGGTGGCCGTCAGGGTCAATACATCCACGCTCTCCCGGAGCTGCTTGATCTTCTCCTTGTGGGTCACGCCGAACCGCTGCTCCTCGTCAATGACCAGGAGGCCCAAGTCCTTAAAGCCCACATCCTTGGACAGAACCCGGTGGGTGCCGATAACAATGTCCACCAATCCCTTTTTCAGATCCTCCACTGTCTTTTTCTGCTCTGTCGGAGTTCGGAACCTACACAGCAGATCCACCCGCACCGGAAAGTCCTTCATTCTCTGCACAAAAGTATTGTAATGCTGCTGGGCCAGGATCGTGGTCGGCACCAGATAGACCACCTGACGGCTCTCCTGGACTGCCTTAAACGCGGCCCGGATGGCAATCTCCGTCTTGCCGTAGCCCACGTCCCCGCAGACCAGCCGGTCCATGATCTTCGGGCTTTCCATGTCATTTTTGGTATCCTCGATGGCCTGGATCTGATCCTCCGTCTCCTCAAAGGGAAACATCTCTTCGAATTCCTTCTGCCACACCGTATCTGCCCCGTAGATATAGCCGTCCGCCTCCTGCCTCGCCGCATAGAGCTTTACCAGATCCTTTGCGATGATCTGAACCGCGGAACGGACCTGCTTCTTCGTCTTTACCCACTGGCTGGTGCCCAGCTTGTTCAGCTTCGGCTTTGCTCCGTCCGCGCCGGCATACTTCTGGATCAGGTTCAGCTGGGTTGCCGGGATATACAGGACGCCTCCCTCTGCATAGGCGATCTTCATATAATCCTTGGTCACCTTCTCCACCTGGATCTTCTCAATTCCATGGTAAATGCCCAGCCCATGATTCTCATGCACCACATAATCCCCGGGCTTTAACTCGGTGAAGTCTTGAATCTTCTGCCCCTCGTAAGTCTTCCGCCTCTTTTTCCTCTTCTGCCGTCCGAAGATATCGGTCTCTGAAATGACCGTAAATTTCAAAAGGGGGTACTCATACCCTTCCTCCACATGCCCGTAGGCTGCCAGGATCTCTCCCGGCTGAACCTCCCGCTCCAGGTTCTCGCTGTAAAAGCTGCTCAGGTCATAATCCCTCAGATCCTCCGCAAGACGCCTGGCCCTGGTGCGCGACCCGGACAGCAGCACCACCCGGTAGCCGCTACGCTTCAGCCTCTTCAAATCCCTTGTCAGCATCTCAAAGCTGTTATTGTACGGATTCACGCCCTTGCTCTGGATCCGGTAGGTCTTACGAACCAGGAAGCTGCCGCACCGGGATTCCAGCGTTGTAAAGCCGATCCCGGAAAGATGATTCATCCGTTCTACAACCTCTTTGGAGGAAAAGATCTTCAGATTCGCAGTCTCCTGCTCCATCCCGGCCTTTTCCCGGTTCCTCAGGCTCTCCTGGTATTCCTGCTCCGCCCCTTCCGCCCGTTCCAGAAGGCGGACAGGTTCGTCCAGCAGGAGGATCACTTCCTCCCCCGGAAAATAATCCAGAAAGGATACCATGTCCCGGGGATCCCCGACAAGCTCTGATGCCGGATAGATCTCCACAGAGTCCAGATTCTCAATGGAACGCTGGCTTTCCACATCAAAGGCACGGATCGAATCAATCGCATCTCCCCACAACTCCAGACGCACCGGAACCTCCTCTGTCAAGGGGTAAATGTCCAGGATCCCGCCCCGCACGGCAAACTGCCCCGGACTGTCGATCTCGGCCTCCCGGTCATATCCCATGCCTGACAGATTCTGCTGCAGCCGGTCAAAGTCTACGCTCTCTCCGGCCTCCAGGTGAATCTGCCGGTTCTGCAGTTCCTTCCTTGACGGAAGCCCGTCCAGAAAGGCATCCATGGTGGTAATGATGGCAAGCCCCCTCCGACGCCGTTCGTCCTCCGTAAGGGCGCCATGCTCCAAAAGCGCGCGCGCGACTTCCATCCGCTGGCTCAGCAGATATTTCCCCTTGATATCCGCATGATAAAACAGCAGATCCCTGGCCGGATAAAAATACACGTTTTCATCCAGAAACCGATACTCCTCCCAGGCTTTTTTTGCTTTTTCCTCACTGGAAAAAACGATGAGTCTGTATCCATACCCATCGCCCAATTCATACATCAGATGTGTTTTTTGAGAGTTCACGCATCCTGCGATCTGCAGAAGCCCTTCCCCTTTTTTTCGTTCCTGTATAATCTCTTCATAATCCGCAAGCTCACGAAGCGGCGCCAATAAAGCTCTCACGATTCTTATTCTTCCTTCTTTTTCCGATTATACTCATTCATTGCGGCTTCAATCCTGCCCTCCATGATGGTCTCTGCCGCGCAGACTGCCATCTCATAACCTTCTTCCATCAATTGCTGCTCTGCCTTTGAAAAATGTCCCAGCACATAATCGGCCAGCTCCATCTTCGGAGGCTTCTCCCCAACCCCCACCTTGATGCGTGGGAAAACCTGCCCTCCGATCTGGGAGATGATATTCTTGATCCCATTGTGTCCGCCGGCGCTGCCCTTTGCCCGGATCCGAAGCTGTCCCGTACCCAGGCTGACATCGTCATAGACCACCACCAGCTCCCGCGTCGCATCCACCTGGTAAAAATTGACCAGGCTGCGGACACTTTCCCCGCTCAGGTTCATAAATGTCTGTGGCTTCGCCAGGATCACCTTCTTTCCCTGGATCATCCCTTTTCCGATCAGTGCCCTGTGCTTCTTTATATTTACAGAAATATTATATTTTTCAGAAATCCGATCTATAACCTCAAACCCCGCATTATGTCTGGTTCCTTTATACTCCCTCGAGGGATTGCCCAGTCCCACAATTACAAACATCTAGACTTACACCTCCATTTTTCTTTCCGTACGGATGTCCGAATCCCTCTTCACTACCGTCCCGCGCCGAAATACACATCCCCGCGCCGAACCGTCCTCCCTTTTCCTATTCCGGACACCCCCAAAGGTATATTTCCCTCCTCTTTGACATACACTATAAAAAATGCACTTTGGGAGGTTACTTTCATGAGTTCCAAAACCAAAATCATAGTTCTGCATATGAAAGAAATCATTTACACTGCCATATTCGCCGCACTCGGCATCCTGCTCATCATCCTGCTGGTCGTCATGTTCCGGCCCGGCGGCAAAAAGCAGCCTGCAGATGCCCATGCGGAGAAACAATATACCCCCGGAATCTATACCTCTGCCCTCACACTCAACAACACCAATCTGGAGGTAGAGGTATCTGTAGATGAATCCCATATCAACTCCATCCGATTTTCCAATCTGGATGAGAGTATTGCCACGATGTTCCCGCTGATCCAGCCGGCCATCGAGGATATTGCCGAACAAATCTACAAAACGCAGTCTTTGGAAAATATCACACTATCCGAACAGTCTCCGTATACATCCCAGGTCATCCTGGATGCCATTGCCGAAACCGTAGAAAAAGCCGCAGTCGATTAGGCTGCGACTTTTTTCTGCTGCCTTTTGCCACACGGCCTTGTCCGGAGACCTCCATAGTTCATTTCTTAGCCTTCTACGATCAGATACTGTCCGTTCGGCAATGGGAAAACCTCGGATGCCTCTTCCAGTTCATCCTTGCCCATACTGTTCACGTCAATCCCGTTTTCGTCAAGATATTCTCTTACATCATCCAGCGTATCTACAACAACCGCCATGCAATCCTCCAGAAACGCTTCCGCCTCTTCGATCGTACCGGCAACCGGCTCGTCAAATAATTGAGACTGTCTTTCCAGAAACGTCAACAGACATTCCTCACTATATTCACCCATGTTCTTTTACCTCCCTATTCCCTGATCAGTTTTATGACCTCTTCCGGAGAGTCGGCAATATAACCGGCACCGGCCTCCTCAAGGACCGCACGGCCCCGGAACCCCCATGTCACACCGATAGTCCTCATGTGTGCATTGGTTCCCGTTGCAATGTCTACCTCCGAGTCCCCGATATATACGGTCTCCTCCGGGGATATCCCCAGTTCCTCTGCGATCTGCAGAGCCGCTTTCGGGTCCGGCTTGCGGGGTATGTTCTCCTTTTGCCCCTGGATCTGCCGAAACACCCCTCTGCCGAACACGGCCTCCACCACATGAACTGTCTGCCGATGGGGCTTATTCGAAAGCACCGCCAGCTCCAGCCCCTCCTGCTTCATGGCCGTAAGCATCCCGGGAATTCCCTCATAAGGTACTACATGATATGTGCAGTTGGCGTCAAATATACGTCCATATATCCGCATCGCCTCATCAATCCTGCCCGTATCCGCCTCTCCCGTGGCGAGAAGCGACCTCTCCATCAGTACACGGGCTCCATTGCCTACAAACTGCCGGCACTGGTCTGCTGTCACCGGCAGAAGGCCCATCTCCTTCAAGGTCTCATTCACGGAAAATGTGAGGGATTCCAACGTATCGGTCAGTGTTCCATCCAAGTCAAAAATACAAAGTCTGTACATGGCAGATCATACCCTTCTTTTTATATAGTTAATCATAGTATGAAGCCATGGAAATTTCAACTAAAATTTTTCTTTTTTTTCAATTTCCTACTTTTTTCGTTATTATCAGCAGTCATTCAGGCCGTAAATGGAAACCTATTTTCCCAAAAGGTACTGCCGCATCACCTTCAAAGCGTTTTTTTCCAGCCGGCTGACCTGGGCCTGAGAGATTTTGATCTCCTCCGCCACCTCCATCTGAGTCTTGCCTTCAAAAAAGCGCAGGCGGATGATATAGCGTTCCCGCTCGTTAAGCCGTTCCATGGCCGCTTCCAGAGATAATTCCTCAATCCAGTTCTCTTCCCGGCTTTTCTTATCGCTGACCTGGTCCATCACATACAGCGCGTCTCCTCCGTCGCTGTACACGGGCTCATACAGGCTCATCGGCGCCTGGATGGCATCCAGCGCAAAAACGATGTCCTCCTTGGCGATCCCAATCTCCTCCGCGATCTCCTGCATGGTCGGCTCCTTCATGTATTTGCGCATATAGCCTTCCTTGGCATAAATAGCCTTATATGCCGTATCCCGCAGGGATCGGCTGACCCGGATCGAGTTGTTGTCCCGAAGATACCTCCGGATCTCCCCTATGATCATCGGCACCGCGTAAGTAGAAAATTTCACCTCACGGTCAGGGTCAAAGTTATCCACCGCCTTCATCAGCCCCACACATCCGATCTGAAACAGGTCGTCCGCGTTCTCATTGCTGTTCGTAAAGCGTTTGATCACGCTCAGGACCAGACGGAGATTTCCCTTGATATACTCTTCCCTTGCCGTTTCATCTCCCTTTTTTATACGCGCAAACAAAGCTTCCTTCTCTTCTTCTTTTAAGAGCGGAAGCTTCGCCGTATTCACACCGCATATTTCTACTTTACTCAAAGCCATCGTTTCAATCCTCCTGCCAGATAAAATATGATCTAGTAGGATTTTTCTCACTCTGGTGATTTGTTATTCCTTTTGGCAGGGAATTAAAAAAACTTTTAGCCCTTGACAAATGCGGTGTGTTTGAAAAACCTTATTTTGCGGATTCGCAGCTGCTGTATCTATCTGCGGCGCGCGCGGCAATGGTCCGTTTACTTTGCAGCCTGCTCAAACTCCTCCAGGATCTCTGCTTCCGGGGCAGGAGTCGCCAGGCTGACCGCCGCATTGAGGACGATGGCCACCAGGAATGCGGGAAGCAGCTCGTAGATATCCCATACGCCTCCCATGGGACGCACCATATATTTCCACACGAAGATCATGATCCCGCCGGATAGCATGCTGACGATCGCTCCGTACCGGTTGGAGCGCTTCCAGAATAAAGCCAGCAGCATGACTGGGCCGAATACCGCGCCGAAGCCCGCCCAGGCAAAAGATACGATCCCGAATACGGAGCTGTTCGGGTCCACGGCCAGGATCACGCCCAGAACGGCGATCAGAAGCACTGTCGCGCGGGCCGCGAGCAGGGATGCCTTTTCGCTGATCCTGAGGTGGAGCACATCCTTCAGCAGGTTTTCCGAAATGCTGGAGGATGCCGCAAGGAGCTGGGAATCCGCCGTTGACATGGTGCACGCCAGGATCCCGGACATGATCAGACCGGCGATCACAATTCCCAGAATCCCGCTTTTGCTCATCAGGGCCGCGATCACAATGATCAGCTTTTCCGAGTCTGTCCCCTCCAGCGTTTCGATCATGCCGCCTTTGCTCAGGCTGTAGCCCAGGATCCCGATGAAGATCGCCACACTCATGGAGATCACGACCCAGATCGACGCGATCCTTCTGGACAGCCGGATCTCCCCTTCATTCCGGATCGCCATAAAGCGCAGAAGGATATGAGGCATCCCGAAATATCCCAGTCCCCATGCAAATGTGGATGCTATCTTGATGGCTCCATATTCTGACGCCCCGCCGCCACTGTAGATGCTGGTCAAAGACAGATAGCCCGGCAGCTCTCCCGCCTGCTCCAGCACAAGCCCGGTTCCTCCCACCGTGCTGATGCCGAACAGAACCACACAGATCAATGCCAGCGTCATGACAATGCTCTGGATCAGGTCCGTGGTGCTCGCCGCGGAAAATCCGCCCAGGACAGTATATGCAACGATGATTACCGCGCTGACAGCCATTGCGGTAAAATAGGGCACGTCAAATAATGTGGAAAACAGTTTCCCACATGCCGCAAATCCAGACGCCGTATAGGGTATAAAAAAGATCACGATAAAGACTGCGGAAACCGCAACCAGAATATTGCTCTTATCACGGTAGCGGTTGGAAAAAAATTCCGGAATGGTGATGGCATTTCCAGCGATCACGGAATACCTCCTCAGACGTTTTGCCACGATGAGCCAGTTAAAATAGGTTCCCACGGCCAGTCCGATGGCTGTCCACGCCGCGTCTGCCACACCGGTCAGATAAGCGACTCCCGGCAGGCCCATCAGAAGCCAGCTGCTCATATCCGATGCCTCCGCGCTCATCGCGGTCACGATCGGCCCCAGCTTCCTCCCGCCAAGATAATAGTCTCCTGTTGACTTGTTTCTCCTCATAAAGTAGATTCCCACGGCAACCATTCCCACCAGATAGATGACAATGATCGCAAAAATCCCCCATGTACTGTCCATGTTTCATTCCTCTCTTTTCTGTTCGTATTTTTGTATAGCCAAAAAATCTTCTGTTCTGCAGCGTCCATACGGCTGTCCCTGATCAGACAGCGGCAGCTCTGCATCTTTGGCGGCACCTCAGCCGGCATTCCCCCTTTCAAGATCCTCTCTGATGTTCCCGCATACCGGCAATCCCATACACGGCACTTTTTCACATCACAATACACCATGCACCGGCATCTGCCTTCATGCATCGGCGCATGGCTTTCTCATTGTTTACAGTCGCTTTTTATTACTTGATCTCCCACTTATCCGCAAGATTCAGGATCTGAGCCTCAAACTTCGCCTTATCCTTATTGGCCATGCCCTCACATCTGGCAGCCACTTCCACAAGCCATCTGGCAGCGGAAAGCAGACGTTCTGTCGCCGCGTCAGCCTTCTTCTGTGCCGGCTTCTTGGTCTTAACCGGAATCCGGACGCCCTCGGAAAGGATCTCATCCGCAATCAGATCCGCTTCTCCGCCGGGGAACGGCGCAAATGCCGGAAATCCGAACTTTTCCTCCACGATCTGGGCAAATTCCTCTGTCACCGTATCCTCGCCGTGAACGACAAATACCCGCTTCAGAGGTTTTTTGAAACCTTCCAGCCACTTCAGCAGCCCGTCCAGGTCCGCATGTCCGCTGATTCCCTTCAGGCTTTCGATCCGTGCCCGGACTTCGATGGTCTCGCCGAAAAGCTTGACCTCCTTCTCGCCCTCCAGGATCCGGCGTCCCAGCGTGCCTCCCGCCTGGTAGCCAACGAACAGGATCGTGCATTCCTCCCGCCACAGGTTATGCTTTAGATGGTGGCGGATCCGCCCGGCCTCACACATGCCGGAAGCAGATATGATCACCTTCGGCCTCTCGATAAAGTTGATCTGCTTGGAATCCTCGCTGCCCGTCGAGATCTTCAGCCCCGGGAACACCAGCGGGTTGATCCCGGAATTGACCAGCTTTAAGGCCGCCTCGTCAAAACAGCCTTTCATGTTCTTTGTAAACACCTTGGTAGCCTCAATAGCCAGCGGGCTGTCCAGGTATACCTCAAAATCCGCGTATTCCGGCAGGAGGTTCTGCTCCTTGATCTCCCGGATAAAATACAGAAGCTCCTGGGTACGTCCTACCGCAAAGGACGGGATCACCACATTGCCGCCCTTGTCAAAGGTCTCCTTGACGATCCGGGTAAATGTCCCGATATAATCCACCTTTTCCGTGGAATGGAGCCGGTTTCCATATGTAGATTCGATGACCACATAATCCGCCTCCTCCGTATAGGACGGTTCCCGGAGGATCGGCTGGTTCTGGTTTCCTACGTCGCCGGAGAATACGATCTTGCGCTGTTCCTCTCCTTCCGTCACCCAGATCTCAATACTGGAAGACCCCAGCAGATGTCCCACATCCGTAAAACGGACCTCAATCCCTTCACAGAGCTGGATCCTCTGTCCGTAGCCGCAGGGCCTGAACAGCTCGATCGCGTCCAGCGCGTCCTGCATCACATAAACAGGCTCATATTCCGGATAGCCGGCACGCTTGCCCTTTCTGTTGCGCCACTCTGCCTCAAATTCCTGAATGTGGGCGCTATCACGAAGCATGATATTGCACAGGTCCGATGTGGCAAAGGTACTTACCACCTCGCCCTTGAAACCTTCCTTCACCAGCTTCGGGATCATGCCCGAATGATCGATATGGGCATGGGTCAGCAGCACATAATCGACCTCATTCTCCGCGATCGGAAGCCCGGGATTCTCATACAGGTCAATCCCCTGTTCCATACCGCAGTCCACCAGAATGTTTTTCCCCGCCGCCTGCAGCAGATGACAGCTTCCTGTCACCTCGTGGGCAGCCCCAACAAATGTCAGTTTCATTCTCTTCACCACGCTCTCCTGCAAGATCCATATCCCGACCCCGGAATATCAGACCTGAATATCCTGGTATCAGGATATGGAACCTGCAAATTAAAATGATTAGTCCTATGGATATTATAGCATTGTATTGGTGAAGCGTAAAGGATTTTTTTACCCGGCGGCTGGCCGAAGCATCCTGCGGGCATGAACTGATATTCTATTTTTTACTGGTAACGCACCATCTCCCGTTTCAGCCGCTGCATGATCTTTTTTTCAAGCCGTGAGATGTAGGACTGGGAGATCCCCAGATAATCCGCCACCTCTTTCTGGGTCTTCTCCTCTCCGTCCGGATTGTCCAGTCCGAAACGCATGCGGACGATCAGCTTTTCCCGGCTGGACAGCTTATTGATGGCCTTCACAAGGAGCCGCCGCTCCGCCTCGTTTTCCAGGTCCTTGGTGATCGTGTCCTCCTCGGTTCCCAGGATATCGGAAAGCAGCAGTTCATTTCCGTCCCAGTCTACATTCAGAGGTTCATCAATGGATACCTCCATCTTCGTCTTATTATTCCGTCGCAGATACATCAATATCTCATTTTCGATACATCGGGAGGCATAGGTGGCCAGCTTGATATTTTTATTCGGATTAAAGGTATTGATCGCCTTGATCAGTCCGATGGTCCCGATTGAGATCAGGTCCTCCACTCCTACCCCCGTGTTGTCAAATTTTTTCGCGATATAGACGACCAGCCGCAGATTGTGTTCGATCAGCAGTTTTTTGGCCTGCTCATCCCGCTCAGTCCCGAGCCTGTCGATCACTTCTGATTCTTCCTCGGTCTCGAGCGGCGCCGGAAGCACCTCCGATCCCCCTATGTAATGAATCTCCTTCTGATTGGAAAAGAAAATCCCTCTGAAATCCGGTATAATTTTCAGCTTAAACTGTCGTGGTACGGCTACCTTAACAACCATTCTTTTTTTCCTCCTTTATTTGTAACCAATCTGCGCGGCAGATTTCAAATACGGATTATTTCCCGTATCCTCCTGTCATCAGTCGTCCGCAAAGGATCAGCAGGCCAGAACATCCGGATTCAAGATCATCTGATACTCCTCATGTCCTGAAATCTGACCCTCACAGATTCCGATGATCGGACGCCGCATTCTGAACTCCCCCTTTTCTCCCGGCAGAAAGACCTCCATCTGTTCTGCCCTGAATACAGGCATCACCCCTTCCCCGCCAACCGTGCGGTAAGGGATATACCGTACCCCCGTATCTGTTCTTTCTTTCTCCAGCATCTTCTGCGCACAGGCTGGATCAATGACGCTCACCGGGTCCCCTGATATGGGATCGGTCAATCCGTTTCCTGTATCCAACAGCGCATGCATCCTGTACGTTTCCGGCCCTACGTGCAGCACAACTTCGCAGAGCCGCTCCTCCTGTTTTCTCAGCATGGTCAGGAATCTCCAGATTCCGTACATCAGATAGTAAATGGGCACTGCCGAGGCAAAAAAAATACTTCCTGTCCGAACCCAGGGCCGGAGGATCTGCAGCATTCCTCCCATCAGAAATGCCGATACGTATAAAAGACCGAAGGCTTTCCAAAATTGCCTTCCCTTACGTATATCCAGTCCGACCCGGATCATCATGCTGGGAATCCCCGCATAATAAGCCAAAAGCCTCACCGCGGCCGGCAGTGGCAGCGCCACGAGCACACATGTGAGAACGGCTCCGAGTCCGCTCCCTACAAACACGCGGCCATTTTTTACCGGACATCTCAGCACCTTTTTGACTGCCATAAGGAGCAGAGAGTCCATCATAAAATTGATCAGAAACAATACATCTATGTACAGCTCATAATACATGCTTCACTTCCCTCTCCAGGATGGCCGAACAAGTCCTCATGCACAAAAATTATTATATGCCGTACCATATCGGATTTTTGTCAGATGCTGACGAGACTTTGAGAATATATTTCGACAAAAAAGTTCGACAAAAAACCGCTTTTCCCATAAAAGAAAAGCGGTTTTGAAATGCCCTTGTATGCAGAAAAACCGCCGCAGGCTGTTTTTCCATACTATTTTTTAAAGAAATCCGGAATCTTGATCGACTGTTCCCTTACATTGCTGGAAGTCGTTCTTGGCTGGATCGTTGGAGACGGACCTCCCATCGGCCGTGTGCCTGCCGGAGCTCTGGTTCCCGCGCTTCTCATTGCGCCTCCGTCCATCGGCATCCGGCTCACCATATCTCCGGAAGGAAGGATGGATCCCATCTTCTGCTGTCCTTCCAGTCTTGCTTTGAGCTTGGAAGAACTGCCGCCTACATTATGTAAGCCCGTAGCAATCACGGTGATCTTCGCTTCATCAGACTTGGAGTCATCATAAGTAGCACCGAAGATGATATTTGCGTTCTCTCCGGCGAGCTCTTGTACAAATTCTGCCGCGTCCGATGCATCCATCAGAGTGATGTCGCCGGATACATTGATGATCACGTGGGAAGCACCCTGGATCGTAGTCTCCAGCAGAGGACTTGCCACTGCCTGCTTCACAGCCTCAAGTGCCTTGTCATCCCCGCGTCCCTCACCGATTCCAATGTGGGCGATACCCTTGTCCTTCATGACAGTCTGGACATCCGCAAAGTCCAAGTTGATCAGGGACGGCACATTGATCAGGTCCGTGATGCCCTGGATACCCTGCTGCAGGACCTCGTCCGCCTTCTTCAAAGCCTCCGGCATGGTCGTTCTTCTATCCACAACCTCCAGCAGCTTGTCATTGGGAATGACGATCAAAGTGTCCACACTCTCTTTTAACTTGTCGATCCCCGCAAGCGCATTCGCCATACGGGTTCTGGACTCAAAGCGGAACGGCTTGGTCACAACCCCCACCGTCAAAGCCCCCTGATTCTTCGCAATCCTTGCCACAACCGGAGTCGCGCCGGTTCCGGTTCCGCCGCCCATCCCGCAGGTTACGAATACCATGTCCGCGCCTTTGAGAGCAGCAGAGATATCTTCCTCGCTCTCCTCCGCCGCCTTCTCGCCTACTTCCGGCTGTGCTCCGGCGCCAAGCCCCTTGGTAAGCTTTTCTCCGATCTGCATCAGAGTGGGTGCCTTGCATAACTGCAGTGCCTGTTTATCTGTATTGATCGCAATAAATTCTACACCTGCAATCTGTTCATCAATCATACGGTTCACAGCATTGTTGCCGCCTCCGCCGACTCCGATTACGATAATTCGCGCGGCAGCTTCTGATTCGTTGGTTTTAATTTCTAACAAGAGTACTTCCTCCTTTATCATCTATTATCAATACTCTAGCATTCCTTACCATTGAATGATACAATCCAATAAGTATATAATAAAGTCTTTTCGGGAAATAATCAATAGATTTTTGTGTATTTTCTGATTTTTTTAATCAATTTATGCACCTTTTTTCCATTTTTTCGTTCTGATCACTGTGTTTCGGGCTGAGGCTGCGCTGCGGTGTCCGGCACAAAGCGGATGGAGCTCCCGGCAATATCATAATTTTCCAGATGAAGGACTCCTGTCTGATCCGCATACAGCTCGGCCAGCTTTTCCAAGATCGGCGGCACCTGGGCCAGCCTGTCCGCAAACTGGCCGCTTCCGATCTGCACCCGGACACCCCCGAAATGCAGGGTCAGATCCGCCCCCGCACAGCTAATCCTGTCCGGAGACAATTCCTGCTTTTCCAGCAGCGGCATCAAAGTCTTCAATTCCTCAAAGATCTGTCCGTCCGTAACCGGAAGCACACTCCCAAGAAGGACTTCCTCCGGATTGATCTCCATTCCTTCTATATAAGGTACCCCTTCGATCTCGGTTCCGGTGATCAGGGAAGCGATCCCTTCCTGGTCAAAATACAAAAACGCCTCATTATAGTCAATCCGTCCGCTGAAGCTTTTTTCCTTCACCTGCACCTGAACCTCCACCAGGTTTTTGAGTCCTACCTTCGTCTCTTCTACAGCGGGAAGCTGCTGCACATCATTCTGGTTATATTTCCACAATAAATACAGAGAATTGCCGGAATACTCATCCGCCAGAAGCCAGTCGATGACCTCCTGCTCTGAAACATACTGATTGCCGGTAACTGTGATCTTCTTTGTCTCAAACAGCTGGATCGCAAGGAAACCCACACCCGCTATGAACGCAGTCCCCAGCAGGATTATCAGCAGAAGCTTCCACCGGGATTTCGGCCTTTCGGCCTGTTTTCCCTGTCTTCCGGATTCAGGCATCTGACGGCCTTCCCGGTTCTCCCTTGCATGGCCTGCCTTTGCTTTGCTGCCCGGAGCTCTTCCCGAGCTTTTCTCCCGGGCCTGTCTGCTCTGACTTGGTCCGCTTCCGCTTCTCTTGGCCGCGCCGGACCTGCCTTCTCTTTGTTTTTCGGAACGTCTCTCAGGCGGCGCTCCTCTTACAGGAGCCGCCCGGCTTCCGGACATACGACCATCCCCTCTTGCAGGAGCGGACCGGCTTCCGGACATACGACCATCCCCTCTTGCAGGAGCGGACCGGCTTCCGGACATACGGCCATCCCCTCTTGCAGGAGCGGACCGGCTTCCGGACATACGGCCATCCCCTCTTGCAGGAGCAGACCGGCTTCCAGTCGGGCGGCTCTGCTCCCCGCCTCCTGAGCTTTCGGAATTTCTGCGGTCCGCAGGTCTCTGCGCGGTTCCGGATCGGCGCACGCTCCGGCGGTCGTCATATGCTTCTTCTCTGTCCATTCCCCGGCCGGGAGGACCGCCGGATGGAATCCGTCGAGTGCTGCCCTCCGGACTTCTCTTCGCTGTCATGAAATTCCTCCTTATGGTTTGTCGCTGACAAGACCGTCTTTTGCAGGAGAGCCCGCAAGGTCAGGTCCGTCTGTTTCTTCTTTATGGTTTGCCGCCTGCCGAACCGCAGGCCACAGATACGCTGAGCACAAGCCCCATTTCCAGTAGCAGGAACAAAACAGAGGTTCCCCCATAGCTGATAAAGGGCAGCGTGATACCGGTATTGGGAATGGAATTCGTCACAACAGCAATGTTCAGGATCACCTGGATCATCATATGAGCCATGGCCCCTGACGCGATCAAAGCGCCCAGCAGATCCTTGGCCCGGGTGGCGATCACGAAAAAGCGCCAGATCAGGATCAGAAACAAGAGCACGATGAAGCTTGCCCCGACCAGGCCCAGCTCCTCACAGATGATCGAAAAGATCATGTCATTCTGCGCCTCCGGCAGGAAACCCAGCTTTTGTACGCTCTCTCCCAGCCCTCTGCCAAAAAGTCCTCCCGAACCGATGGCATACAGCCCCTGCAGAGTCTGATATCCCTTCTCATACTGCTCCGGGTTTCTCCAGATTGCCAGACGCTCCAGGCGGTAACTTTCCAGCGCCAGAAAGATTCCCATAAATCCGATGCCTGCTGCTCCCATCGCGATAAACTGCACATACTTTGGGCTTGCCACGAAGATCAGGACTGCCGCAATTCCCAGGATGATGATAGCGGTGCTCAGATTACTGGCCCCCACCAGGGCCACGACGGGAAGCACGGGAAGCATCACCCGAATCAGCGTGGTGAATTTTCCCATGGTCTTTACATGCTTCGTCACCAGGCAGGCCAGGAAAAAGATGATCGCCACCTTGGCAAATTCCGAAGGCTGAAATGAAACAGGGCCCAAAGACAGCCATCTTTTGGACCCATTGTATTCGTCTCCCACAAACATGACCGCAACGGACAAAAGCACTGCCGTCAGATAACCCAGATTGGCCAGAGGCACCCATTTATGGTAGTCGATCCCGGCGACAAAAAACATCCCTGCCAGTCCAAGTACCGTCGCAAATCCCTGTTTTTTCAGATAGTAGAACGGATCGTGGAACTTGACCTGCCCGTTGTAGGTACTGGTGCTGTAGAGAAGCACCAGACCAATCACGACCAGAACAAGCACCACCGTCAGCATCGTGTAGTCATAGCGCCGCCGGCCCTGCTTTTTGGGCATATAAATCCACTCCTTAACGATAGATGTTCCGCAGCTCAGAGCGTACTCAGCTGCTGCACAAGCTCTTTGAATTTATCTCCCCGTTCTTCATAATTTTTAAACATTCCCCAGCTTGCGCAGGCAGGGGAAAGCAGTACCGCATCACCCGGCATGGCAAATCTCACGCAGGTCTTTACCGCCTCCTCAAAGGTCTCTACCAGGATCGTATCCTCAAATCCCAGCCTGTGCGCCGCAGCCGCGATCTTTTCTGCGGTCTGCCCCAGCAGCACCAGCTTTTTGACCTTCCCGTGAAAGGCACGGATCCAGTCCTCATAATCGGAATTTTTGTCATAGCCACCGCCGATCAGGAGCGTGGGCCGGTTCATGGCCTGGATGCCCCGGATGGCCGCGTCCGGATTGGTGGCCTTGGAATCATTGTAATACGCCACACCGGCTGTCTCTGCCACAAATTCAATCCGGTGTTCTACTCCTTTGAATTTTTTTACAGTCTTCCGGATGATCTCCATGGGAACCCCGTATGCGATCGCCATGGCCGCAGCAGCCATCACATTTTCATAGTTATGGACCCCCAGGAGCTGGAGCTCATCTGTACGGCAGATCTGTACCTGTTCTTTATCCCGGTAAATGATCCTGCTGCCGTCCAGACAGATCCCTCTTTCCAGTTTACGCCGGCTGCTGAAATATAGAACCCGCGCGTTCGTATTTTCTCCGAACCTTCTGGTCACTTCGTCTTCATAGTTCAGTACGCAGGTATGTTCCGCCGTCTGGTTGCGGAAGATATTTTTCTTTGCTTCAATATATGCTTCCATCGTATGATGGCGGTTCAGATGATCCGGAGTGATATTCAGCACCGCGCTGACCACCGGACAGAAGGTATGTATCGTTTCCAGCTGGAAGCTGCTCATCTCCGCCACAATGACTGATTCAGGCCTCGTCTCCGAAGCCACGCAGGCGTATGGATTGCCGATATTACCCACCACGTAGACGCTTTCTTTATAGTTCTTCATGATCTCGCCCAGCAGCGCTGTAGTCGTCGTCTTCCCGTTGGTCCCGGTAATGGCCAGCACATCACCCCGCCCGTACACATAGGACAGCTCAATCTCGCCCCATACCGGGAGCTGCATCTCATGCATCCGTTTTACCACCGGCAGGTCCAGCGGCACACCGGGGCTGATCACCACCAGCGCCAGGGTATCCAGCTCCTCCTCCGGAAAATCTCCCAGGATCACCCGCACCCGTCCGGAAAGCTTCTCTTTCTCCTCCGGCGAAGAGAGCAGTCCTTCCGCGCCTTCTAAAAGCTCCGCTCGAAGCATTGCCCTGTCCAGGGAAACATTGCCGTCATACAGGATCACCTCCGCGCCTTCGCTGAGCAAAAGCTGCCCTGCCGCCACACCGCTGATCCCCGAACCAAATACCAGTACTTTTTTTCCTTTGATCTCCATGCTCATATCATCATACCCCCATCAATGCGATCAGGCACAGGATCGCGGTCGTAATGGAAAATACGGCGACCACCCGTGTCTCTGACCATCCACACAATTCAAAATGATGATGGATCGGTGCCATCTTAAAGAATCTTTTTCCGCCTGTTTTCTTAAAATATGTTACCTGGATCATGACAGATACCACTTCTACCACATAGATCAGGCCCACGATGATAATGAACAAAGGCATCTGCATCATATAAGCCGTCCCTGCCACAAAACCGCCCAGTGCCAGAGAACCGGTGTCCCCCATAAATACGCTGGCCGGGTGTACATTAAATAGAAGGAATCCCATCAAAGCCCCCACCACCGCACAGGTGATCGGTTCGATCCCGCTTTTGGATCCGATCGCCACCACGGTAAAGAAGGTCGCCACCAGTACCGTCACGCTGGACGCAAGCCCATCCAGTCCGTCCGTAAAATTGGTTCCGTTGACCGTTCCGATAACTGCCACAAACAAGAGCGGCACAGCCACCCACCCGATATCCAGATAGCTCCCGCCGGAGAATGGGATCAAAAGCACCAGCGGAACCTCCGCGATCTTCACAAGATAGAACGCAAATACCGCCGTCACCGCCACCTGCAGCACCATCTTCTGTCCCGGATACAATCCGTCGGAACGCTTCATCACCACCTTCAGATAATCATCCAGAAATCCGATCAGACCGAATCCGACTGTCAGAAACAGCACCGGGATGATCTTCGGATAATCCTTCACATAGAACAGTGACGTGATGATCACGCTGACCAGGATCATCACACCGCCCATAGTCGGAGTCCCCGCCTTCTTTAAATGCGACTTCACTCCCTCCGCACGCTCTGTCTGCCCGACTTTCAGCTTTCTAAGAAATGGGATCACCACCGGTCCCATGATCACACTCAGCGCAAATGAAATCAATACTGGTATCACGATATGTTCTGCCATACATCCACCTCACATCTCTTTTGTCTAACCGTTTACAGTATACCGCATTCTGTCCCCTTTTTCAATCATGAGTTGTCTTGCCGCGTTTCATTCCGCATTTTCACGATTTTCCTCTTTTTCTACGATTTCTTTTTGGATGCCCAGGTAAGGGAGTACATTGTCATAGATGCTCTGCAGCACCGGAGCCGCAATGGTGCCACCGTAGTAGACACCCTGGGGATTGTGGATCACCACCATGCCGATGACCCGGGGATCGTCTGCCGGCGCAAAGCCAATGAAGGAAGCGATATACTTATGGGCGCTTCTGGGAAGCGTCTGAGAGGTCGCGGTCTTGCCGCCGATCCGATACCCTTCAATATAGGCCTTTTTTCCGCCGCCTTCGGCCACAACACTTTCCAGAAGCGTCCGCATGGTGGCCGACGTTTCCTCCGATACCACTCCTTTTTTCTCTTTATAGGAAAACTCCCTGACCCGCGTGCCGTCGCGGTCCAGGACTGCCATCCCGAAGTGGGGCGTCACTCGTCTTCCGCCGTTGATCAGCGAGCTGACGGTTGTCAGCATCTGGATCGGGGTGATCTGGAAGGACTGCCCGAAGGTCATGGTCGCAAGCTCCACGATCCCGATATCCTCTTTCTTATGCATGATTGTTCCGGCCTCTCCCGGAAGATCTACATTGGTCAGGCTCATCAGTCCGAACTGCTTAAAGTAGTCATAAAATCGGTCCGCTCCCAGTCTCAGGCCGATGTCGATGAATACCGGATTACAGGAATTCTGCAGTCCCTGGACAAAGGTCTCCGCGCCGTGTCCCCCCACCTTATGGCACCGGATCTTCCGATCCTCCACCATCCGGTATCCGGGGCAGGAAAAGCTGTCCGAAAGGCTGACCACCCCCTCCTCCAGGCAGGCCGAGGATGTGATGATCTTAAATGTGGATCCCGGCTCGTAGGTATCGTTGATACAGCCGTTTCTCCACATCTGGTTCAACAGGTTTTGTTTCTCTTCATCGGTAACTCCGGAAGCATCCGCGTTCAGAGTAAAGGGATCATTCAGATTAAATTCCGGTGCATTGACCATAGCAAGGATCTCCCCGTTCTGAGGGTTCATCAGGATCACCGACACACTATCCGCCTGCTTTTCCTCCATCACCTTGTAAGCCGCCTGGGTACAGAAGAACTGGATATTATAATCCAGGCTGATCTGCAGCGTATTGCCCGCCACCGGCTCTATCCGGTCCTCCGCCACGCCCTCCAGCTCAATTCCCCGGGCATCCGTCACTGTCAGTATGGTTCCGTTTTTTCCTTTCAGGTCATCCTCATATTTGACCTCCAGCCCGATGATGCCCTGGTTGTCGCCGCCTGTAAATCCAAGCACTTTGGAGGCAAGCTCATCATAGACATAGTACCGCTTAAAATCTTCATCTACCTTGACTCCTGCCAGATTATATCCCCGAATCAGGTCGCCGGTCTCTTTGTCCACATTGGTCTTTACCTTTTCCATAGAGGAGACCTTTTCCACGCGCCTGCGCACGCTGGCTTCCTCCATCTCCAGTTCCCGGGCCAGGGTTTGGATCACGGCCTGGGGATCTTCGATCTGGCTGTGGATAACCGAAATCGTACAGACCGTCTTGTTGGTTGCCAGGACGTTGCCATTCCTGTCCACGATCTCGCCACGGGCCGCCTTGATCTCACGCTCCCTCTCGTGAAGAGCCTCCGCTTTTTTCTGGTAATACCCGGCGTCAAAGATCATCAGGTAGACCAGCCGGGCAATGAGACCGAAAATAATGATACAGGCCGCACAGAAGACGACAAGCATCTTCTTCTTATTATATGTCCTGTTTTTCATAGAAAAACCTTACAAAAGATATTTTTATAACATATTATCTCTTTTGTAAGGTTATGCATGCGTTTCTTATTCCCTATATCCAATAGACATCCCATTATGGCCGTTCGGCCGTCTCACGGGGTATCTTCTTCCGGATAAGGCACCTGGTATTCCACCGGCATCTCTTCGGCCCATCCGTCCAGATCCGGGTTGTAGTCCTCGTCGATATAAGCGCCGTCCGGGTTGGAATAGGTATCCTCGTAGTTCTCGTTATAGGATGTATACTCTTCCTGTCCGGCATTGTCTTCCGGCTGCTGCTCTTCCTTAGCTTCCTCCGGAACATCATCCTCTTTCATGGTAATATCCAGGTATGGAAATGCCTGGGCCATAATCTTCTGAGACAGCTCCAGTACGTACTGGCTGGTCTCCTGCCTTGCCACATTGGGCTCATCGATCACTACGTAGACCACCACCTCCGGATTCTCCAACGGCGCGCAGCCGATAAAGGAAAGCACATAATTCTCCGCTTCCCTGGGAAGCTTTTCCGCGGTTCCGGTCTTACCGCCGATGTCATAGCCCGGAACCTGGGCATTGATCCCGGTTCCGTATTCCATCACCGCGCGCAGATAGGGCTTTATCTGCTCTGCGGTCTCGGCGGACACTGTTTTTCTCAACAGTACCGGATCCTTGATCTCCACGACCTTGCCGTCCCCGTCCTGAATCTGCTTCACCACATGAGGCTGATAATAGTATCCCCCGTTTACCAGGGAGCAAAAAGCCGACGCCACCTGGGTCATGGTAGCATTAAACCCCTGTCCGAAGGAACAGGTGGCAAGGTTCACATCCAGCATATTTTCTTTATTAAAAAGAAGTCCCTCCGTATAGGCCTCTCCCGGAAGGTCGATCCCTGTATATTCTCCAAAGCCGAAGATGTGCTGATACCGCAGGAAATGATCCACCCCGATCTTTTCCGCCATATGCATCATCGCCACATTGCAGGAATAGGCCACCGCATCCTGTACGGTCTCGTTCCCGTGCCCGGTCTTCTGGTGGCAGGAAATGTCATAGTCTCCCACATGAAGACTCCCATAGCATGCATAGGTTTCATCTCCCTGCAGGATCCCAGATTCCAGTCCTGCCGCCACGGTCATCGGCTTGACCGTGGACCCGGGTTCAAAGGTATCGCTGACGCAGAAATTTCTCCACAGATCATTCATGGCTGTCAGCTGTTCCTCCTCCGACATGGCGCTCCACTGTTCCCCGGAATACAGGATGGACAGATCTCTCGGATTGTTCAGATCAAAATCCGGGTAGGACGCCTCCGCCAGGATTGCCCCGGTATTCGGATTCATGATCATAACCGCCGTATTCTTGCTGCCAAGCTGTCCCGGGCGGACTTCCCCGGCATGCGCCTCATTGAACTCCCGGATGCATTGCTCCACCATGCTCTGCAGCGTGACATCAATGGTCGACACCACCGTATTGCCGTTTTTGGATGCCTTTACAGTCCGTTCAATCGTCGCGTCATCGTTAAAATATCCGTATTCCCGTCCATTTGTCCCGTTCAAGATGTTATTATAGGCACTTTCGATGCCGATCGCGCCCTCATTTGTACCTACCACAAAACCGACCACATCACTTGCCAGACGGCCGTAAGGGTAGCTTCTCTGGTAATCCTCCTCCAGCCAGATGCCCCGCACGTCCGGATAGTTCTCATCATCCTCATCAATTGCGTCAAATTCCTGGGCCTTTTCATAGGAGATCTTTTTGGCAAGGATCTCATACCGGCTGTCGGGCCGTTCCTCAATGATCTCCTGCACCGTTCCCTCGGGAATGCCGAATACGGTTTTCAGCACCTCCATGGTCGGCTTTTTATATTTTTCCTCAGACAGCATCACATATACATCCAGGATCACATTGTAGACCCGTTCGCTGGTTGCTATCCTGGTTCCATTGCAGTCTACGATATCCCCCCTCTTGTAAGGGATAACCCTACTGTCGTACTGCTGCTGTTCCAGCACGATCTTCGTGTAGCCGCTTCCTTTCGACGCATTGATATATGTAATTTTTCCGATTAAAGCAACAAAAGCCAGTACGACTCCCATAAAGACCATTACCAGCTTTTCCTGCATCCTCTTTGGAAATTTTTTTGTCAGAAAATCAAATCTGTTTCTACGTTTTGGTACCGCCATCTGCCGCTGTATGTATACTCCTTCCCGCTTGTTCCCGTCTGCCGCCGTCCGCAGAGCTCTCTGCCGGCAGCCCGTCATCCTACTCTGCCAGCTTTCCCGACTTTGCCAGGACGCCGTTGTCCGGAATGTCATTATACTGCTTCACGCAGTCTGTTGTCGGATTTTGATAGGATACGACTCTTCCCTGAGACGCATACACCATCCCAAGCTGATTCAACGCCCTGTCCCTTACGGTGTTCAGGTTGATGGAATCTGCCGCCGCCTGATACGCGGCATCGTTCTTCTCCGTCAGCTCCGCAAGCTCCCTCTGCAGCGCCGTAATGTTCTCCGATCTGGCAACCGTCTCCGACTGCAGTCTAAGATACAGCGAACAGATCACTACGGCAAAGATCGCCGCAGACGCAAGAAATACCGCATAAGCCGTATTCATGCTCAGCGCCCGCCTCCGGTTCTTAAGGACCTGACGGCTTGTCTTTTGTCTGTACTCCGGTTCCCCAACCGGCATGTGTACGGGCGGAACTTCTGGCTGACGGGCAATGTTGTCGTACACATATACCTGTCCGCCCTGACTTCCACGCCGCAACTCATCCGCAACCGACCCGATGCGGGTGGTTCCCCGGGATACGCTGCTTCTGATCTGAGACAGATCCAGATTCACGGTATCTCCATGAAAAGAATTCTCATAAGCTTGTCTTCCGTAAATCGAATATGTGGTCGTCTTTGTCGATGCCATCGTTCTTACGCCCCTTTCCTTTTTTACCAGGATTCTCCCCTTCCTGATAAAATCTATTTTATATACTCCTTCCAATTATCTCAAGTCATCAGGACCGTTCAAAAACGCGCAGCTTCGCGCTCTTCGAACGGCTGTTATATTCCAGTTCCTCCTTTCCAGGAAGGATCGGCTTGTTCGTGACCACCTTCCCCTTTGAAACGTTCCCGCAGACACAGACCGGAAAATGGCTGGGACAGGTACAGGGATTCTCCTGCCTGCGGAATGTCCGCTTCACAATCCTGTCCTCCAGCGAATGGAAGGTGATGATACAGATCCTTCCCCCCGGATTCAGCATGTCGATCATCTCATCCAGCGTTCCCTCCAATACGTCCAGTTCCCGGTTCAGTTCGATACGAAGCGCCTGGAACGTCCGTTTAGACGGATGGCCGGAAGCCTTTCTGATCTTCATGGGTATGGCATGCCGAATCACTTCATTGAGCTGTTCCGTTGTCTCGATCGGCGCCTTCTCCCGCTCCATTGCGATATGCTTTGCAATATTTTTCGCAAACCTGTCTTCCCCGTAATCACGAATGATACGGTACAGGTCCTGCTCACTGTAAGAATTAATGATATCCTTTGCCGTCTGGACCTGCCTCTGGTCCATCCGCATGTCCAGAGGCGCGTCCAATCGGTAAGAAAATCCCCGTTCAGCCTTATCCAGCTGATACGAGGATACTCCCAGATCAAGAACAATCCCATCGACTTTTTTAATTCCGACAGCCCGAAGCTGAGGGCCGATGTCACAATAATTGCTCCGAATGACCGTGACCATCTTCCCAAAGCCCTCTAGGCGGACACTGGCTGCTTCGATCGCAGCAGCGTCCTGATCTATCCCTATGAATCTCCCCTTGTCGCTTAGACGTCTGCACACCTCAAAGGCATGTCCGCCTCCGCCCAGTGTGGCGTCTACATAGATCCCGTCCGGCTTCACCGCCAGAGAGTCTACTGTCTCTTTCAGTAAGACTGAAGTGTGTTGAAATGCCATTCTATCCTCCTAGTGTGCTGACCACATTATATCCGGATCCCGATTGCTTCCATGCGTTCCGCAATCGCATCCAGGTCTTCTTCACTGACCATGCTCTTCTCTTCCCAAAGCTCCTTATCCCAGATCTCCACACGATCCTGAACTCCCACAAGGACAACGTCCTTTTCAAGATGTGCCGCTTTTCTGAGAGAAGGCGGGACAAGCACTCTCCCCTGCTTGTCAAAACTGCCCTCCGAAGCACTTCCGAAGAAATAGCGCTTAAATATTCTGGCATCCTTGTTCATACGTGGCAGGGTTTCCAGTTCCTGAACGAATTTGTTCCACTCTTCCTGGGAATACACAAACAGACAGCCCTCCAGACCATTGCAGATCACAAAGCTGTCGCCCAGATCCTCCCGCAGCTTTGCGGGGATGATCAAACGGCCCTTTTCATCGATGCTGTGATTAAACTCCCCTAGTAACATTGAGAACTCCTTCTGTCAACGGGTTCCACTTTCACCCCATTTCACTCCACTGTTCACCACTTTCTACCACTTGAATCCATTGTACCCCACATCACTCCCTTTTTCAACCCTTTTTTTTCATTTTTTGAGATGCGCTGCTGTGAACATACTCCGGGAGAGTCTTTGTTCTATTAGAAAATTCGGAGAAATGATCATAAAAAAAGCTGCTGTCCAAGGCTTTTGCACCTCAGACAGCAGCTTCTTTTTTTACGATTATTCCTCCGTAAGATCGATCAAATAAGAATTCACCGCTTCATAATTCACCGTCGTCGTCTCCCGGGTTTTATTTGAAGAAAATCTGTCATACGCAGAGTATCCCAGCCAGCCAACCAGGGCCAGCCCAGCCAGAGTCAGCACACCCTTGCGCGCCCAACTCATCATGCGCTGCTTCTTCATATTCTTCTTCCGGTTTGCTTTTTCCTGTTTATAACGGTCTATCTTTTCCTGACTCATCTTTCTGATCTCCTTTTTATGCTCAGGCACTCTTGTACAGAGCGGCAGACAGCAGACTCATCTGCTGCGCTGTCTATCATTTATACAGCCGGAAAACTTCCGGCCGTCCTCACCGAACGTTCTCCGAATGCCCGTTCCCTAAGTATATCACATTTTTTTTCAAACTACAACAATTATTCCGCCGTCATTGGCATACATGCTGCTGATCCCCGCCGTGTCAATGATAAAGCTGGCCTTCACCTTCATCTTTGCCAGCAGCATCCTCTCGACCTCCCGGGCACGCTCCCTGCAGTTGCAGTTGGAAATTGCCAGGATCTTCTCCTCTGCTTCCTGGGTTTCCTCCGCAATCTGGTCTGCCATCTTCGCCAGTGCCTTTTTGATGCCTCTGGCCTGACCGATCTGACAGATCGTCCCCTCCGGCGTGGCCGCCATCACAGGCTTGATATTCAGCGCCCCGGCCACCAGAGACTTGATCCCGGTGAGCCGTCCGTTTTTGCGGAGCGTATCCAGATTCTCCAGCACGAAATACGTATGCTGTCCGTCAATATAGCGCTCCACCGTATCGACTACCTGCTCGAATGTCATTCCCGTCTCTTCGCATTCCTGCACCTTCATAGCAATCAGCGTCTCCCCGATGGATGCGGAACGTGAATTAAAGACATGAATGTTCTTTTCTCCATATTCTTCTATATATAAGTTCTTTGCCAGCACCGCGCTGTTATAGGAACCGCTCAGCTCTGCCGTCAGTGTCACCGCATAGACCCGCTCCGCCTCACAGCGGTACTTCTCCATATAATCCTCCGGTGACGGACAGGACGACTTCGGACTCTCCGGGCATTCTGCAACCCTTCTGAGAAAATCCGCCTGATCAAAGGACGCGTCGTCCATGATGCGGACACCCCCGACTTCCATGGTCAAAGATGCTGTTTCAAAATTCCCGCTCGCTTTCATCTCCTCGGTCAGTTCCCCGCAGCTGTCAACAATCACTTTATAACTCATAATTCTGTCCCAAGCCTTTCAAATATGATTCTATTTCATATAGTATTCATTACTACATGTGATTATATCATATTTTCCCTATTCTGAAAAGAACTATTTTTCCAGATTCTGTTTGAAATCACATGAAATGTTACTTGATTGGCCGGACGCCGTGCAGCAGGCGCGCGACACCGTGTGAACAGCAACCATGAAATTACATTTCCTTTATCTTAATCTTCCTAGCGATCCCAAGCGCGATCCCCATCTCAACCATCAGGAACAGGACCGAAGTCCCGCCATAGCTGATAAACGGCAGCGTGATCCCTGTTGTCGGAATCGTATTCGTCACGACCATGACATTCAGGATCACCTGCAGCGCAATATGCGCAAAAATTCCCGTCGCAACCAGGGATCCATATAAGTCCGGCGCATTTCTTGCGATGAACATCAGACGGTAAAGCAGCAGACCGAACAGCAATAAAATGATGATAGATCCAAACACTCCCAGTTCTTCACAGACAATGGCCAGGATCATATCATTCTGCGCCTCCGGGATGACTCCAAGCTTCTGGGTGCTGTTTCCCAGCCCTTTCCCGAAAAAACCTCCGGAGCCGATGGCATACAATCCCTGCATGACCTGGAATCCTCCGGTATCTGTATGGTTTTCCGGATCCAGCCAGGTAATGATCCGGGATAGCCGGAAATTGTCGCTCTCGGAGATGGACGCGGAGAGGAAGCTGATCAATACGAAAAGCATAACAAATCCTCCTGCCAGCATGGCCAGGAAAGGCTTTAGCTTCGGATGTACGACAAAATACAGGATACAAGTGATCGCAAGTACGATGATGGCCGTACTCAGATTATCCGTCAGATACCTCACCCCAAGAGTCGCCGCGATGCCGAACGCAAAGACACGGACCGCCCCCTCCCTCGTATTTGCTTTATTTCCCAGTCGGCAGAGCTCATAGGAAATAAACAGAATAATCGCAATCTTCATGACCTCGGCCGGCTGGAAGGTCAGCGACTCCGTAATCTTGATCCACCGCCTGGCGCCGTTGGCACTGTGTCCGAGAGGTGTCTGCACCAACGCCATCAGAAGCATCGCCAGCAGATAGCATTCAAACGAAAATGCACCGTAAATGTGGTAATCAATCTTGGATACCAAGAGCATCACGGCAAAGCTGGCAGCCCCGAACAATGCCTGCCTGCTGAAATAGTAGGTCCCATTTTCATAGGAGCTGGTACTGTACAGCATAATCAGCCCAAGGCACATCAGAAAAATGATCACCAGCAGCAGGTCATAATCAAAATACTGCGCATCCGTAACAAGGATTCTGGAAAGGATCCCGCGCTTTTTCCGTCCGTCCTTTTCTTCCTCCGGATATCGCTCTCCTTCCCGGGGTACAGCATAGACGGAGTGCTGCATGCCATAGGAATGGTCCGCATGCGGGACAGTCTGTCTGCTCCGCCGGGCCTGCCGTACCTGCGCATGACTTCCCAAATACCCGTCACCATTTTGCTTTTGACCTGCCCCGTGATCCCGCCGCCTGAGCGGCCGTACAGTTCTGCTTCTCATATTCTCTCCCCTTTATAAACGGCTGCTGATTCTTTTTCCATTTTTATGCGGCTGCTGATTCTTTTCTGTCTGTGCGGCTGCAATCCGGCAGATCACCTGCATGTCAGTCTTTGCGGCTACAATCCGGCGGCTTACCTGCATGCAGCTTATTGAATTGGAACCCGTCCGGTATGCGGCACTGCTCAGACCGCCGACAGCCTGGCCGGATGCACCGGCTTTTCGTGCCCAAAGAACCTGTCATACCATACCAAAAAGATATATACCGACCAGATTTTCCTGCTGTCATCCGTCTTTTCATTTACTTTCTTGCCATTCTTATGTCCATCCAGCATCTTCAGCAGGATTTCCGTATTGAAAAACTTCCTTGCCGCTTCCGAAGTGAACATCTCCCGCACTCTTTGGTAATATTTCTCTTCCCTGAGCCACACCCGGATTGGAATCGGGAAGCCCAGCTTCTTCTTTTCCGCGGTCTTGCTCCGGATGACCTTCTCCGCGGCCCCCCGCAGCGCAACCTTCGTCTTCGGCGCCCGGACCTTGTAGTCCAGCGGCAGTGTCTGTGCCAGCTCCAGCACCTTCTTATCCAAAAACGGCACCCGCACCTCCAGAGAATTTGCCATGCCCATCTTATCCCCCTTCATCAGGATATCATGGACCAGCCAGAGGTGAAGGTCTACATACTGCATCTTCGTGACAGGGTCCTTGCCCTTCACACGGTCATACAAGGGCTTTGTCACCCGCTGGATCCCCGGCGCGCATCCTTTTTTCAGAAGCTTGTCTGCCTCCCGCTCCGTAAAGATGTTGGTGGCATTCGCAAAATAACGTTCCTCCAGCGTCTTGCCGTGGCGCATCAGAAAGCCTCTGCCCTTCATCCGTCGGGGCAGGCAGTACTCCGCAAATTTTCCAAGGACACGCCGGATCGACATGGGGATCTTGTTGAAGGCCGTATGCTCCAACGGTTCACAGTAAATGTTATATCCGCCGAACAACTCGTCCGATCCCTCTCCGGAAAGCACCACCTTAACTTTTTTGGCCGCCTCCTCGCTCAGAAAAAAGAGCGCGATCGCTGCCGGGTCCGCCACCGGCTCATCCATATAATACTGAATATCCGACAGTCGGTCCCAATATTCTTCCGGGGTGATGACCCTGGCGTCATTCTGCATATGGATGCTTGCCGCAAATTCCTTCGCGTCCTGAATCTCACTGTACTTCCCCTCGTCAAATCCCACCGTAAACGTGCGGTCCACCTGTCCCAGATAGGTGAGATAGCTGGAATCCACGCCGCTGGACAGATACGAAGCCACCTCCACATCACTGATCTTATGCATTTGCACAGACTCCTTCATGACCGCCTCGACCTCTTCCACCACTTCCTCGAAGGACTTTTGGCAGTCCCCGGTAAAGTGAGGTTCAAAGTACCGCCTGATCTCCAGCTTTCCATTCTCATACAGGAAATAATGTCCGGGCTGCAGGCAGAACACGCCTTTAAAAAAGGTCTCATTGGTGGGCACAAACTGAAAGGAGAGATAATTTCCAAGGGCATCCTCATTAAAAATCTTGTCAAACCGCGGATGTTCCAGAAAGGACTTGATCTCCGAACCGAACAGCAGCGTCCCGTTCATCTGTGCATAGTAAAGGGGCTTGATCCCGAAAATATCTCTGGCCGCAAACAGACGCTTCTTTTTTCTGTCCCAGATCGCAAAGGCATACATGCCACGCAGACGGTCCAAAAGCTTTTCCCCCCACTCCTCGTATCCGTGGAGCAGAGTCTCCGAATCCGTATTGGATACGAACACATGCCCCGCTTCCGCCAGTTCTTTGCGCAGCTCCTGATAATTATAGATCTCCCCGTTGAACACCAGCACCTTGCTTTTATCTTCATTATATAAAGGCTGATCCCCGACTTCCGAAAGGTCGATGATGCTCAGACGCCGAAATCCCAGCGCCGCGTCTCCGTCCACGAACTTTCCTTCACTGTCCGGTCCCCGATGGATGATGGTATTCATCATATCCACGAGTACCTTCTCCCGGTTCTCAACCTCCCCGACAAATCCTGCAAACCCACACATAAATCCTTATCTCCTTTATCCCGTAATCTGGCCTGAATCTTTCATTCGTAAAATTTCAATGATACTCACGGCCGATGAAATCTGCCGTAAATATTGCGCCGGCCGCAGCCGCAAAGCGGCATATTTTCTCATACAGCTGTGATTCGTAACTATTATTCCCATAAATTCTGTTTTCCACGACAAACAATACAAGACTGTCATTAGATTTTTACTGGAAACAGAAATTAATCCTTCATTATTATAGCTTTTTTTATTTATAAAAACAACGTAATTTTTTGAAAGGAACCTTTTTTGTCTTTTTTCCATAGTATATTATTGTAAACCGAATCTTGGAAGGAGTAATCGCAAATGGCGAATTATCAAAACAATATGCGTTATGGACGCCAGGGCAATATGCGTCCGATGCGCCACAGCCCCGGCATGCATACGGGATGCCAGTCCTCCGCTCCGCAGATGGATACACGCTGCTGTGAACCGGCACCCAGAATGGAACCCATGCAGAGGGAGGACTGCGGATGCTGCGCGCCTGTACCGGAGGCAAAAGAGGCGGCCGAATGCCGGGAACGCAAGGTTCCGAAAAGCTGTGCCCGCATGATGGATGACCCGCTTTACGGCATGCCCATTGCCATGGCATATGTCCCCTGGCAGACCTGGTGCGGAATTTCCGATATCTGCGAAGGTTTCTGCGCAGGCACCATCTTTGAAGAACTGAACAAACCGTTTCTTGGGAGAGGGGGCTGGAAACGATGAAAAATTTCACCTGCAGGGCAGATCTGCTGAACCACATCAATGAAGTCAGCTTTGCGGTCGATGACGTGAAGCTTTATCTGGACACCCATCCGTGCGATGAAGAGGCAATGGAATTTTTCCGAAAATACAGCTGCATGCGCAACGAAGCGCTGAAGGAATACGCAGAGAACTTCGGACCTCTGACGATCGACACCGCGGTCTGTTCCGACTGCGAAAAATGGAACTGGATCAATGAGCCATGGCCATGGCAGGAAGGGGGATGCTGATTTATGTGGAATTATGAAAAAAGACTGCAGTATCCGGTGAAGATCACCCAGACAAATCCGGAGATGGCACAGGTGATTATATCGCAGTTTGGTGGTCCAAATTACTAAAACAGATAGAAATTTTCAATTGCATGAAAATAGGGACTTCTGATTTTAATAAGGATAATGTCTTATTATAGCTCGTGGCATCCTGATTAAATTTTTTTCACCGCCAGCGTAATCAGATCCCCTATCTTTTTTGCCGCCAAATGATATCACCTATCCTTTTTCTGCACAGAAAAAGAGCCTGTTTCCAAGCTCTCTTTCCCATTTTCATATTTTACGCAACAACACTTTTATTCGGATAATGCTTTGCAAATGTGTATACCGCCCGCAAATACTCTATATCCATACTTGCTTCTACTCTCATTCCTATTTCTTGTTTATACTCACTTTGAACTGTATTCTGCGTTCTCGCCTGCAAATACCCCCGTACCTTCGTCTGGCTTTTAATGTCTGCCAGAACAGCCTCCTGCCGCTCCAACTTGTCCTTCAAATAAAGCAACAGCTCCTGATTCGCTCCGGTTGAGAGTTCTGTTTCCATCTCGTGAAAACGGTTTATGTATCTGGCGGTGAAAACAGTTCCTTTTGTCCCTGTCAGCTTGTGGGCGATAAATTCACAGCCTTTTTTCGTTATACGATAACAGGGAAGCTCTTTGTTTTGCTCTGTCCTATAAGTAGATTCTCTAAAAAAATCGGTGGGCGCAAAATTGCGCTCTCCTCCACATTCTTCAATAGCATTCCACATTTGCTTAGTGTATCTCTTAATGTCGCGCATCAAATCTTTATGTTGTTTTCCCACCATTTCTGCTACTTCAACAGAACTCAAAGTTTGTTCTATTTCTCTCATAGAAATAAAACCTCCTTTCAAAAATTAATTCTTGAAAGGAATACCCTGCTATGATACAATATTTCGTAGAGGATATTCCTCATGCAGAACAGCCGTTTGTACTTTGGTCGGTGCTACGGTTGTTCTATTTTTTTTTCAGTTTTCTGACAGCCCTCCTAGTGCCCTCTGCCCTGCTTATCTTTTCTTTATCACAATATTCATCTAAAATCTGTAATGTCTCACTATCAAATCTTACAGCTATCTGAATTTGTTTCGGGCTATCTGTAGGACGTCCCATTTTTTTCACTTTATCACCTCACTTTTGCATACCATAAATATATACTTTTGGTATGCAAAAGTCAAGTACAATTTCAAATATTTCCTTCTAAATTTCAATATAGATCTCATTCCTTTTCCAGCGTAAGCTGCAGCCGATCCACACCGTTGACATCATCACCGGCGCCTCCGTCTTCATCGTCATATTCCCATTTCAGATAATCCATTCCAGACGATGCGACCCGGTATTTTGCCCTGTAATATCCCGTAGCGTCCGGATCAGGTGTATCGTAATACGCAGTCAAGCCAATGACGTAATCCGACAGATCCGGATTCTGTTGGTTCCTTTCCAGCTCTCCCTGATGTTTCATGTTCAGCCGATACCATCCCCCAGGGCCAAGATTCTCAATCTGTACGTTCCGGATCAGGTGTCCAGGGATTCCTGCAAAGTCATCACCACAACCGTCTGAGCAGGACAGGCCGTGCATCCATTCCAGCCAGCCGTCCTCCGCAGTATAAACACGGTATTCCGGTACAGGAATATCTGCTTTCATTATCTCTACAACAGAATCACCGCCGGCCCCGGCCTCTTCTGTATTGATACATTCCAGAATGCCATCCCACGGATAATCATAATATGCATGGATATTGCTTTCATCCCCCGTCTGGTCCCCTTCGGCTCCGTCAATTCCGCCGTTTTCACTTATGGAAAATTCCATCAGGATATCTGGCTCTGCAGAGAGACACATCGCGGTATGATTAACTTCATTCAGATAAACATCACCGGCCTGTGCGATATACCCAGAAGATATTGGATGCCATCTGAAATTTCCGGTACCACACATCAACTGCCGCATGTTACCGGTGTATGTAGCGCTGCCGCAAGATATTCCAGCGGCTTCATAGGCGGAAATAATGGCGGAGCTGCAGTCCCTGTCCCCCTGTTCGACCTGATAAGTACCAGCACCCGTTTGTACGTCACACTTTCCCTCACCATCTCCCCAGCGGGAGATCTGGCTGTATCCATGCCAATCATGTGTTACCAAATGCTTCATTATTTCAACCGCTACTTGTTTCTTTAACATTTTTTCTCCTTTCATTGCGCCGGCGCAATAATATGTGTCACTTACTATGTACTTGATACGAAGCCATTATTTTTTGTTCTCACTCTCTGCTTTCTTGGTCAGAATATCAATTGCTTTTATAATCGCCTCCGGAAGCGGCAGTCCCATCAAGCCGGCATTCTCTACGATGCTGATTAATTCATTAGCCATGAATCCGATAATTACCGCACCCCGAATATATTCCACGCCTAAAGCAAGGTCGAGGCGGTATGCGATTAATACAAACAGCAGAACCATGCCTTTCCTGCAAAGACCTTTCCACCCAACAACGCTTTCCAGTGTTCCCGTACTTGTTTTGTTGCTGTTATGAAAAACCCCTGCAACCAAGAAACCTGATACATAATCAATTCCCATAAACAAAATCAATGTCTTCAATCCGGCATCCCATCCACCTAATAAAGAAGCAACAAAACTCCCGATCAATCCAATAACTGTACAAATTTTTTCCTTCATTTTTACCATCCTTTCACAATCAACTTCCCTAATACATATCGCTTTCTGCATCATCCAACGTCTTTGTTCCTGGTTTTATATACATCGGATCATTCACTTCAAGTTTCCTCAAGAATCCTCGGAACAGCATTGCTGGATAGGATTTTTTTAAATCATCTACATTCCCCGTCTTATAAATATAGTTCTTAAACCATGTATAAATTGGATTTTCCGTTAATTTTCTCTGATTTGTAAATTTAAACACACCCTGTGTCAAATCAACATCAATTCCAATGTACGAAAAAAATCCAGCGGTAATGATTGTACTTTTTACTGGATAAATAGTTCCAAATATATCATAAAAAGGGATAACGTTAAATGATAAAGGAACGTATTCTATAATATAATTATCTCCACCAGAATTTTTCGCTATATACTCTCCTGTAAGAACATTATACATCCTGGGATAAATAGTAGTTTTGCTATCTGCATCATCATAAGCCAAGTTCCATTCGCTTAACAAAGTTTCTGTTTTCAAAAGTTTTTCTATGTATACATATTCTGATGCTGAATTATTACCCCCCCCCTGAATCAGCATACGGAACGAATTGTTTTTCTCCATCGACGATTTCTATTCTGCCTATGCTCATACATACCTCCCTAAATATATTCATCTGCGTTTTCTAGTTTCTTTGTTCCACCCTTGATATACATTAAATTGTCAGTTTTTAGTTCTAACAAAAGCCCACGAAATAACATTGCCGGATAATTCTCTTTTAGCCCGCTTACAGTTAAATTCGTACTTCCTGAATATGTTTTATACCAAGTAAAAAACGGATTTTCTGAAAGTTTCTTTTGATTTTTAAATCTAAACTCACCGCTGCTCATTTCAACTCCGATTCCTATATACGAAAAGAAGTCAATGCCGACAATCTGCTTTGTATCTGGATATAACGTACCGAGTATATCTGAAAATGGAATCATGCAGAACGACAATGGTGTACATCTTAATTTGTCTGAATCCGCACTGGTATTGCCGAGATATTCTCCTGTATCGAAATCATATTTCTTTGCATATACATTAACATACTCTTTATCTAGCAGTGGATAATTATTAAGTAAAACTTCCGTTTTTACAAATTTCTCTATGTACATATACTGTGAATTAGAGTTCTTTTTACCCCCCCCCGCCAGAATCATATTGCTTAAATTGTTTCTGTCCATCTATAAGTTCTATCCTTCCAATACTCATTTTAACCCTCCTCGTATCAGTATAGCGTGCTTTCTGCGTCTGCCAATTTCTTCGTTGATGTATCCAAGAACATCGGATCGCTATTTTCGATTTTCTTCAAAAGTGCTCTAAATAGAAAAGCTGGATATGAACCTTTAAAGCCCTCTTGTGTATCGGTAGATGAATGATATGATTTATACCATGTGTATAAAGGACATTCCGACAGTTTCTTCACGTTTCGAAATATAAATACACCATGTAGCAAATTAACATAGACCCCAACATTCGCAAAAAAATCTATTCCAAAACTTGCTGATATAACCGGCCAGGGATCGCCTATACTAATATAGCTATACGGAACGGTGATAAATGATAGCGGCGTATATCTCATTTCATACTGTTTATTGTTCGATGGCCGCTGCATCTTTCCTAAATATTCCCCAGTAACAGCATTGTACATATTCGCTCTGATTTCCGTATACCCAGGTAAGTCTCTTCCTCCTGCATCTGTCAAATTCCATTTTTCAAGCAGCGTCTCCGTCCGGATAAACCGCTCTATATAAACATATTCCGATTCAGCGCCTCCTTCAGCTCCTAAATTTGCGTATGGAATATATTGCTTCCTCCCGTCATCCATTTCAACTCTTCCAACACTCATATCTTTTCCACCTCCATTCAGCTGTTCTCTTCATCATCCGGCAAAAATACGATCGTACCTAGCGGCAGATCCTCTATGGCTGCATCCAGCTCCTCTCTTGTCCCGAAAAAATGCATGGGTATCTGTGAAGCCAGCTCATACACCGTTCTCCGCAGTTCTTCCAGATCCTCTGCCAGGGCAACCGCGCCGGCACCTGTCTGGATCGTTACATCCGCGGTATTGTTCACCGTCACAATATAGTCCTGTATGATCTGCGCCGGATTATACCCATTGTACGGCGGCATGAAGTCTCCATTGTCCCCGGCAATCGTTGTAATACTGTACAGCACTTCCGTATTGCTGTCCCCATCCTTTTCCTTGGCGTAAAGTCCCATCTCATTGATGTGATACCCACTGCTCACCAGAGCTCCTCCTGTAACCGGATCCTGGTTCGTGATATAGGCCGTTATCTTCACACTGTTTTCAGTAAAAACAACTATCTTTGAAATTGGATAACTGTTTTTCTGTGATTTCAATTCAGTCTGTTCCTGCAGAACAGATATATCCTTTTCTTCCGGGCTGTATATTCCATCTCCGGTTACCACCCGGGTAAACTGAATTGCAAGCTCTCCTGCCTGTGCCCTTGTGAGAAGATTTGCCCCTGCAGTCGTCATAACTGCCCTGTTAAATGGCTGTAGCATTCTGATTCCTCCTCTAAAAAATGTCCTGCCTTCTTCCATCCCATTTCCTGAAACAGCAGGTTATGAAAGCGATTTGGATAAATGTCCTCCCACGCTCTTTCTTTCGATCCCCAGTTCTATGATCGGTTCCGGATAGCAGATCTGGCCGGTCAGCATCCCGGCATGGATCGTCTGCCCCACTTCCCTGTCCACGCAATACCCGTCAATGATCGCTGCCGGCTTATATTGCGGAAGACACTGACAGACACCCGCATACAGCTCTTGCTCCACTGTTCGGTGAATCTCGATCACTTCAATATGGCTGCGGATATTCTTCACAATCTGGATCATTTCTGAAAAGTACGAATTCATATCTTCCGTAAGAAGTGCATTTGTAACAATCTTAAAACGGTATGGTTCCCCTCCGTATTCAAACCACTCTTTCACTTCCCCTTCTCCGAATACGGCAGCGACCAGCTCTTCCACCGCTCCGGGAGTACCTGCTGTCAGATGCCACATCAGCGTTCTCTTTATGATACGCCGTTTGATCTCTATTTCCATTTCTTCCCTGTAATAGGGAGTACGCATCTCCACCGCAAGCATATCCAGGATCTGCTCTGGCAGGCTGTCTATCACAGCTACCGTTCTGGTCATGTTCGCCCGCTCAATGATCAGCCGTATTCCTTTTTTCAGCGCATAGCTGATACACCTTTGCTGAGTTTGTGTTGCCATCTGGCTGGGAAGCATATCGACTAATTCACCGTCATACAGGTTAATCATCTTCCACACCTCCATACGTTACCGTCACGTTTCCAAGTCTTGCCACTGTGGTAGGCGGTACTATGGTAAATTCAGGCAGCGCAACCACCGCCCTTTTTGCTCCGGCATCTACCACACGCCTGATCAGTTCCGATGGATTGATGTCCCTGCCTATGGTATAGGTCTGCCATTCATTGTACAAGCTGACCGCAGCAGATACCGCACTCTGTATGGATACTGCCTTTGCGGCATCCGATCTTGCTATATAGTAGGTCAGATCCAGATCATACGTCATGGTTTCCGGCGCCAGAACCTGCACATGATCCGTGAGCGGCCGGACCGTATCATCATTCAGATGTTCCAGGATCCCGTCAAGCAGGGCAGCTGAAGGAAGGGATCCATCCTTTAAAAGTACCCTTACCTCCACTTTGCCCTCTTCCGGACTCGTAACATTTACCGAGCCGATCGACGCGCCGTATGATTTTGTGTGATGGATGTATGCGTCTCTGGGTCCGGCCGTAGAATACGAAGACGGAGCCAGGAACACGCGCTCCGCGAGGCTCTCATCATCCTCTATGTCTGAGCCGCCCCTGCTTTCCTCTATGTTTTCTACCTTTGCGACATATGGGATCAGATCTACCAGAATATTGATCCTCCCTGCTGCCATACCGCTGCCTGCTGCCCCTGCCGTCTGACAGATACAGGGCACGTCCGCATACTCTTCGCCTGCTTCCACTTCCGCGTATTCCGTGGTTTCAAAATAGATCTCTCCATCTGTTACCTTCGTTCCCAGCGGAATACTGACTGCAGACCTTTGAACTGCAGACAAGATAAAGCGTACCGTAACTTCCGCAGCCTGCGCAGGAAGTCTTGTCACTCCTTTATGAGCGGCTATATTGTCCAAATACTCCCCATAACTGTATTTCAATAAATCCTGCTTTCCCGCCCTGTCTACAAATAACAGAGTCTGATACAGAAGGACGGAACAGGCATAAAGTGTAAATGCAGCAGGATCCGCCCTTTTTAAACTGATTCTTTTACCGGTGATCTGCTCATGCCTTTCCTCATAGCTTTTGATCAAAAGTGACTGAACATCATCCAGAGTCACATGATCTATAAAACTGACTTCCGGCAGGTTCTCAATTTCCGCGATCATAAGCCTTCCCTCCGTTCCACATTGATCTGTATCCTAGCCGTACTGCCAACGTTCTGCTCCGCGCGCACTTCGGCGATACTAATCTCCGGAATAAATTCCTCTGTTTTTTCCTCCAATTCAATCGCAAATTCATTCACAGCTTCCGGAGACAGCATATCCATGAATTTCCCCTTTAATCCAAAGCTCCTGCTTCCAGGGATTGTCCGCTCCCTGGAAAGTATCAGAGAACGGAGCTGCGAATGGATACGTTCTACCACTTTTTCATCATCAATCCCAATGATCTCGATCTTGTTTGATTCCCGCATAGGCCATCTCCTTACGTGTATTCTGAAAAGGTCAGACTCAGCGTTGCCCGCACGAGCTCCCCCTGGTTCCATATTTCATCCCATGTCTCACTGATGGATTCCAAATACATTTTATGGGCCCCCACCTTCTTTCCTCCCACATAAAGATAATCAACCGTTCCCTTTTCACAGGCTCTTTCCAGCGTCTGGATGATAGTTCTTGGTTTCACGCCATGCATGGCAGACACAACGACCTCCATGACAACGCCGGAGGATTCCGGTCCCTGAAATTCCATCCTTGGCTTTTGATTCAGGATCGAATGCTTTGCCCATCTCCCGGCCACCGTCCTCTTGAATCCTCTGAACGTGATCTGTTTTTGTGAGTTCACCGAAAACTGAATGCTCTTTCCCCAATTTCCCACTCTTGCCATACCCTGTCTCCTAACACTTGCAGTCCAGTAATTCTCTCAATGTCACCGGTCCAATATTTTTATCCTTAAAGACAATGTTTTCTCCGTCATATTCCATGTAAGCCTCTCCATATATGCTGCCAAATTCTTTTCTGAATACACTCTCCCTGGACTTTGGTGGCTGGTTCTCCCCGTTCCAGATCCGTCCCATCACGATCCCGGCTGACTGCCCATTTGACAGATGCAGCACAAGCACTTCCTGACCGATTCCCGGCATCTTATATTCATCCGTAAACGAAAATACCGGAAATTCACCTGTCGTCGAATCGTCCAGATTCGTATAGGTAACACTCACCATTCCCCTGCTGTGATCTACGGATGACACCCTGCCTACCCGAATCAGCCGTTCCGCCATATCCATTCCTCCTTGTATGACCTGTATGCATAGCTCTAACTGAATGATCCTTCATCTACCCAGCCATATACATTTGACGTATTATCCGTATGTACCAGATGCCATGGATGTGCTTTTCCATTCCCCGCGCTGTCCGGACCTAATGTGATCTTTGCAGGTCCGGCCTTCGCACTTTGTCCTTTTGCCCCTGGATGGGATGACACATAATGCATACCGCCGCTAAAATTCACAATATCTCCTGTCTTGTAATTTCTGCTTGTCTGCGAAGCAGGAATCGGAGCTGCCTTCGGAGCATAGGAAAGCCGTCTCTGGCATCTGTGCATCTCCACATTTTGCTTTGTTCCGGATCCGCTGACTTCTATCGTTGACTTCTCCACAAAATATTTTCCATTGGCCTTCCCCATCCCTTTCACCCTTACCGTTGCGCCGGCGCAAATTTTCGGATTCGGCCAGATCTCCCCGGAAAGTTTTGTTGCGGATTCATTGGATCGGTTGACCTTCGCAGCTGCTTTGTGGTATGCATCCGATACGCTGTCCGCAGTCTCATCAATTTTCAGGACACGGCTTCCCGCGGCATTCTCCGCTTTCATGCCAACGTACACACTGATCTCCTCACTGTCATTTCCGGATTTATAGGATATCCTTGCTCCGGTATATATCCCGACAAGTGCGTCCTCATATTCCCAGTTGTCATCCACAAAAGATTCCCTGGTCAATTCGGCTGATGAGCTTTTCTTTTCCTGAGAAGTCTGGTCATAGATCACAATCGCATTGTTATATACCTTCATGGACATTCCATAGGTATTACAGATCTCATATAAAAATGCGCTGTCTGTTTTCTGGGACTGCTCAATGGAATTGATCTTTACATCCGGCCCAGAGCAATTCAGCTGCAGCCCGTATTTCCCGGCGATCTCCTTTGCGATTCCATGGACCGTGACCTCTTTCCATGTTTTGGTACGCTCTCTTGTCTGAAAAGACCCATTGGCCGGGATCGCAAGGCATCCGAACTGTGCAGCAAGCGGCCCTCCGGAATACTTGATATTGTCCAGCACAAATATTCCGCAGGAAAGTCTTTTGTCCCTTCCCTCTTTTTCCCAATTCCGAAAAGTGATCGTGCCATCCACCCGGTCTCCCTTGACCGGATATTTTCTGTTCAGCCAGTCCATTTCTATGTTCTGGATCGTAATATCCAGCTGGTCGCTGCTTCCGGATGCCACATCGGTATATGTAACAGACGTAAGATAATCCTTCAGCTCCTCCTTCATGTTTTTCCCATTAAACCGAAAGCCTGCTGATACCCTTCTAGGATCACCCATCTTCATCACCATCCTCTACAGAGGAATACTCACCGTCCTGGTCTGCATTTACACGCCAGAACGGCAAGTCTTCATCCGTCTCTTCCGGCAGGTCCGGTACATAGATCTTCACTCCGGATGAAAAGACCATAATATCCAGGAGAGGAAGGTTGGCTTCCATAAGATAACGCATATATTTTTCATCGCCGTAGAGATCATAGGCCATCAGATCCCATGTATCCCCCTGTTTTGTTTCATAGGTTGACGCCATTTGTTCCGCTCCCTTCTACGCAAATACAGTCCGTTTATTCTTCCTTTCCCACTGCCGCATCATCTTTTCAAATTCAGCCATGCTCATTCTGTTTGCTTCGACCACTTCCTCTTTGCTGGTCTCTCCGCCTTCAAAATGATAGGTTGGACTGAATACAAAGGTCTGTGCAGTATCGGAACCGGTTTCTGTTCCCTTTCTGCCTTTTCCGGAAAGGCTGTCTATCGTCTCACCGATCACAGCGCTCCTTGCAGGGATCTCCGGCGTTGAAATTCCGCGGATATTTTCACCCGCATTCTGTACTGGCTGAGCCAATGCCGCATTCGCCGCACTTTGTACCCTGCCGGACATATTTTCCATTCCCACTGCCACGCCTTCACCGGCATACTGCCCTGATCGGGTCAGCACTTTGGATGGAGAATGGATCTGGAGCGCACTGTTGACCGCACTTGCCGCTGCCTGCGCAATACTCTGCGCCGCGGCCGCCACTGCACCCCGCATACTGTTCATTCCATTGACAAGGCCCTGCATCATATTCATACCGGCTCCGGACAGATCTACCCCTGCAAATGCCGCCTGAATCCCGGCCGCCGTCGCTTGGGCGATTCCAACGGCCTGCACGCCGCCGTTTCGGAATACCGTCACCATGGCTGTAACCCCATTCGTCGTGACTGCAACGATCAGAGCCATACTTTGTGTGGTAATGGCTGTTACCTGTGTCATTCCGGTTTGAACGCTTGTACTGACTTGCACCATTCCAACTGTCGTTGCCTGGGCCATCTGCCGCATACTGCTGCTCACAAGCACAGTCATCTGCATCATGCTGTTCCCTGCAGCCAGAGAACCTGTCATAGCAGCTGATAAAGCCCCAAATGCAGAAGCGGAAGCTGTTACAGCCGCCGCCATGGCCGCAAGCGACGCATTGGACGATGCCAGCGCCGCGGCAAATAGCATGGATGCCGCAGCTGCCGCAACCGCCGGTACCACAAAGGATGACAATGCCGCGGCTGCCGGAGGTACCGCCCCTCCCATGGAAGCGAATGCTGCCACGATCCGCTGCGCGGCCGCTCCAACCGTCACCGTTGAAGACTGGAAGGACTGGATCGCTGCCGTTGCCGCCGTGAATGCCGTCACGATCAGGAGAACCGCCGTCCCGGCTGCCGCTGCGGATACTGCCATCCCCGCAAGTCCTGTTGCCAGGGCAGCTGCCGCTATCCCGGCCGCTGCTGCTGCCGCGGCAAAGGGAGCCAATGAAGCCGTAAGCGGAAGGAATGCCGCTGCCAGTTTCCCCATACTTGTTACCATTCCGGAAGAAGATGCTTTCAACATCCCCATCCCGGCCGCTGCCGTGGAAGAGCTTGCTGATATAACAGCAATTGCCCCGGATACGGCCAGCATTTCCACCGCCAGAGGGATAAACGCCACATCCAGCGCCAGGGCTGCTAAAGCCAGGGCTGCAAACCCGACACCGGCTGCCGCAGCTCCTGCCCCTGCCAGGGCTGCCCCTCCTGAAAATGCTGTCAAAGACGCTCCAAGGGATACCAGCGCCTCAGCCCCTCCTGTACTGTTCTCTACGATCTGTTCCAGTGCCCCTGACATCACCAGCAACACTGCCGCTCCGATCAGAGCCGCCGCATTCACAACCAACATTCCGGCACCGACAACGATCAACGCCGCGCCAAATGCCGCCAGTGCCACAGCACCTGCAAGCAGCAGCGGGGCAAGGGCTCCCGCAGCCGCCCCGAACGCAAGGATACCTGCAGCCAGGAGCGCCATGGCAATCTGCGCCGGAGCCCCTGCCTCCGCAAGCTGTATAGCTGCCTGAGCCATGATGAGCATCCCGGCACCTGCCAGAAGCACTGCCGCCCCAAACGCAACCAGACCAACAGCCGCCGCTGACAGCATCGGCCCCAGCAACGCCGCCACTGCCATAAACGCAGTCATACCGACCAGCATCCCGGCCAGGACTGCGACTGCCATCCCGCCTTCCTGTGCCAGCTGCACTGCCGCGAACGACATGACTGCCATCCCGGCTGCCGCTATCAGAATCGCCGCCCCGAATGCGATTAATCCCGGGGCTGCCGAAGCTAAGATTGTCCCCATGGTTCCCGCGATAGCCATGAGGGCGATGATCCCGCCCTCCATGAGAGCCAAACCCGCAAATGCCATCGGTCCTGCCTGTGCCAGTTGTACCGCCGCAAATGCCATAACCGCCACTCCTGCCGCAGCCATCAGGATCGCCGCCCCGAATGTGATCAGCCCCTGCTGGTTCGCCTGAAGCTCCGGCCCCATTTTAGCAGCCAGCACCATAAAGCCTGCGATGCCTGCTGCCATCATAGCCAGTCCAAGTGCCGCACCCGGTCCCGCCTGGGCTATCTGCGTTGCCGCATTGGCAAGGAGCCACACGCCTGCCGCAGCCAGGGCAAACCCTGCTCCGGCACCCAGAATATTCTGCGCCGCCGTTGACATGGAACTGGATGCGGTCCCCAAACCTTTCTTTGCGCCTGATGCCGCCTTGCCAATCCCTTTTAAGGAATTTACAAACCCGTTCACCTTACCTATGATCCCGCTGACAGACTTAAATGCCATAAACCCTGCCGCTACTGCCGGAATCAATGCCACGATCTTTTCAAATGGTTTTGCGCTGTCATCACCCAGGAAGTCCATATATTCACCGAGCGCTTTCTTTGCTTCCTCCATCAGATATGCAATTGCTTCTTTGGCCGCCGCTCCAATTTCCGGAAGATTGTCCAAAACTCCCCTTGCAATCGAAACCACCATCTTTGCACCCAGCACGATCAGGCGTGGCATCAGATGTATGAACGCATTCGACGCAGAGACAGCAAGCCGTCCCAGGGAATCTCCGATCGCATCCTGGTTATTCTCGATCCCACTAATCAGAGAATCCACAAGCGTTGCTGCCATGTCCACAAATTCCGGCGCATGGTCAGCCATTTTCACAAGACCGTCCGCTACCACGTCTCCCAATGCGGATGCCAGTCCGGAGAAACCTCCGCTTTCCAATGCATCCGACAGCTTATATATTGACTGTGTTCCATACTGAGCAAGTCCGCGAAGCGGTGTATTCAGATTTTTGTAGATCTTGATTCCTGCATCCTGAGCCGCTGACTGTAAAATTGCAAGATCTCCTTCCAGATTGTCCAACTTGGTTTTTGCCATCTCTTCCAGTGCGCCATTGCAGTTTTCCAGTTCATTCCTCAGAGCCGCCCATTCTGAAATCCCCTCTTCATTCGTTGTGTTCAGGCCTGCCATAAGGTTATTCAGTGCATCAACGTGCTGCTTTCCTCCGATTGCGGCAAGTGCCGCATTCCTCTCTTCCTCTGTACACCCCTGCAGAGCTGTGTTCACCTGCTTGAGTGTTTCTTCCAGTCCGATGAATTTACCGTTTGAGTCAAACGCAGAGATTCCGAGTTGACTCATCATTTTTCCTGCCTGGCCGGTACCAGTTGTCAGGTTCACCATCACCGCATTCAGGGCCGTTCCTGCTTCCGATCCTTTGATTCCCCGGTTTGCCAGGACACCCAGAGCAGTGGCGGATTCCGTAATCGGAATATTCAGGTTTTTCATCGTGCCGCCGACACCAAGATATGCTTCCATGAGCTCCTCGGCTGTCTGGTTCGATTTGTTCTGCGCCTTTGTCGCTGCATCCAGGTAATTCGGCAGTTCATCAACTGTCACTCCAAGCGCTGCCATGGAGTCCGTTACCAGGTCAGATGTACGCGCCAGATCCATTCCGGAAGCCTCTGACATCCGGAGCACGGAAGGAAGGGCAGATATGGATGTATCCACGTCCCATCCGGCCAGGGCCATATATTCCAATGCCTGCGCGGATTCCGTCGCCGTCTTCGATGTAGTCCTTCCCATCTCCATTGCGGCCGCTTCCATCTTCGCGTATTCTTCCTCCGTTGCCGCTGCTGTCGCAGACGCGGAAGACATGGCGGATTCAAATTCACTTCCAACCTTGACACTGTATGCCCCTATACCGGCAATCGCCGTCCCGGCCGCAGTGATAGCCGCAGCTGTCCCTTTGACCGCTGCAGCCCCCACTTTTCCCGCAAGCCCGAAGCCGGATAAGCCGCTCTGAGCGCCTTTGAGTGCGGCGTTAAAGCTGCTTTCCAATTGTCCCGCAATCTTGACCGCAATCTTATACTCGCTCATTTTGACTTAGCCGCCTCCTTTGCCTCCTCCTGGATCTCCTTCAAATCTTCGCACACATCCAACAGTTCAAAGACCGACATATGTACGAACTCCCCATAGCTGCCCATATTCATTGCCAGAGCTATACAGAGCTTCCGCAGCATCCAGGTATCTTCCAGCCTTATTCCTCTCCGTAGAAAAAATTTGACACCCGGTTCTTGACCTTGACCGCATCCCTTGGCCTGAGTTTCTTGAAGAACTCGATCGGAATCCCCGTTGCGTCCGCCGCAATGATCAGTGTATAGTACAGATCATTTTCCGGCATGATCGCTACCGCCCCCGATGTAACCATGACCTTATTTGCCTTGATCATGTTGTCTGCCGTAATCTCTTCCAGCCCGGATAAATCAAGCTGTGATATCTTCTCTCCCTCAAATTCATAGGTCTTTGATAACTGCAGAAGCATTTCCTCATTTTCAACTGTCGTTACAATAGCCTTTCCGTCTTTCATTTCTACGATTTCATTTGCTGCCATGCTTCTTTCCTCCTATACCTGACTGCGGATCTTCGCAAGCATATCCACACCGTTTAATACAAATTTAAAGTTCAGTTTATCCAGTTCCAGTCTCGTCTTATTTGCAATGAGGATCTTGATATAGAGTATCTCCATCTCGATCTCAGGTTCGCCCTTTTTTCCCTTTGCAACCTTTCCCAGCGTAGTGGTAGACGCCTTACCGCGCAGAACAATCTTTACAGGATAGTAGTCGGTCTCTCCTGTTTCCGGATTCATGCACTGCATGGATCCCCGCAGGGTCAGCTGGGGCGGTTTTGTCGTATTCATGAGGCTGAACAGATCCTCATATAATACAGAAAACGGAATCTTGATCTTCATGGATGAGAATTGCCCCGTGACAGGATCCTCAATCTCACCAAGCACTCCCGCGCCCTCAATGGTGTCCGTTATCGCCTCCAGCTCCGGCAGTTCGACCTCACCGGATACGCCGATCAGCCGTTTTGCGTCGTTGTATATGTTGTAATGGTTGATTACCTCCGGAAGTATATTCATTCTTATTCCCCTCCTCCTGTCAGCGCAGATGCCAGCATCTCCGTATCATAATTCAATATATTGGTAATTTCCTGGGCCGGAGTATACGGGGCAATATGCTGCCGGAAGGTCATCTTTCCTGCCAGGATATCCGTAGTCGGGTTATCCTCCGGCAGATATTCGATGGATGCCCCTGCCCATTTATCCGGCGCAAATGCCGCGCATCGGATATTCTCAGAGTCCACTATACTTTCTACAAGTCTCGGATTCATCGGATCGTCCACCTTGGAAAAATATGTCTGGATGAATGTATTCCCCTGCCAGTTGAACATCCGGCGCGTCGAAAACCAGATATCCTTTGCGTCACCGCTTGACGGGAAATCCCCTGTATAGTTTCCCCACAGCCTCCATCCGTTTGAATTGAACGCCGTAGTCACGCCATAGGTATTTAAGGTGCTGCCCTGATCCTGGTCAAGCACTACTTCCGTACCATCCAAAAGGCACGTCCCGGTCACGCCCAGGATCTTATTGGATGGCGATATATACGGCACGTCATCATTGGAAGCGTCCGCATAGGACACCAGCGCCCCTACGATTGCAGATGCCGCAAAGATCAGTTCCCCAACCCTGAAACATGGCCAGAGCGTACAACAAAACTCTGACGTAAAGCCGCTGCTCTCCTTAACCTCTTTACAGTCCGTATATTTCCTGGCTTTTTCCGTATCCAGATCCAGCAGAGCAATCCCTTTGAATACGCCATTGATATTTGCCATCTTTGCGGAAAGCGCGATCCCGACTTCCGGAATCTGTGAGTATCCCGGCGCCAGCCCAAGGCTTGGGACAACTCCAAACTTTGGATATACCTGCCGGATCACTTCCATCCCCGTTTCCTTCCCCGTGGTTGGATCATACGCCCCGATGATGTCATCCTTCGTGACAGCCTCCGGATCCAGCACCTGTCCGCTGACACTGATCTCTGCAGCATTTTCTCCGGCTCCACCTGCGATCAGGTTTACGACCAGACTTCCGTCTGCCTCATATTCGACGGTATAATCTGTATTCAGCACAAGCGCTTCTTCCTCTGCTTTTACCACAAGTCCTTCCCTGAGGATTCCCGGGACTTCCACGACTGCCCTGAGTGTGCTGACATCCGCCTTCGTTTCTTCCAGATCTTTTTTGTGCTTTGCCGGATCCAGGACATTGATATAGACTACCGGTGACACCTGGTAAATATTGCTGGTTGCATACATTGTCTGACAGAGCGTAAATCTAAAATCCTTACAGAACCCCAGCGCGGCCATCGCATCCACTGGTTTTTCCGCAAAGACCGGTACGTTCACCATCTCCGACGGGTTGTCCGCCATATTGACCGGGGCTGTACCGATCACTACCTGCACGGCACTGGCACCGCTGATCGGCACTGTCAACGCCGTGGCTTCTTCCATGATAAATACTCCATGCTTGCTCATGATACTTTCCCTCCATTCTTATAAGCGCCCACTTTGCAAAATGCACTGTAGATATAGCCTTTCTTCTCACGGAGCATCTTGTTTGCGATCGGATACTCCTTTACCGGTATGAACAGGTGTCTGATCTCCGGCATCTGTCCGGCTTTTTCCTCCGCATCCGCAGGTATCGCTGTGTACACCCTGTTCTGAATCCCGATTCCGGAAATGGTCGGACCCACATACATCCTTGGTCCCGGAAGCGTGGACTTCACCTTTTTTGCTTTCGCCACTGTATTTTTTACACCCGCATTACTTAACGCCGTGTCAGTCTGTGCTGCCTCCGCAGCCTCATTTTTCTTTCCTGCTTCTTTAGCCATAAACTGGTTCCCTCCTTCCTATCTTTGGAACACTGAATTTGATTCGGACTCCCCCGAAAAAGTAGGGGTATGTATCTGCATCCTGCACCGCCCATTCCATGTCCTGCTCTGCCCGGTACTTTTTAGCCAGCAGCGGCTCCGCCGCATACCGGTCGATCAGTCTCTGACACATCACCAGAATGTGCTGATGCCCCTGGTTGGATGGCTCTGCGTCATGCAGTCCCAAAAGGACATCCGCCGTAACCATCCATGGACTGTCATCGTCAACACCTTTCCCTTCATCCAGCCTTACAATTGCATATGGAAAAAATTTAGATTCATCTTCTTCATCCGAAGTGATTACCGGCAGTTGCTGTTTATATACAGTAACTCCATGTATTCGTTCACCTGCAGCATTCGTTGTCACTACATCTTTCAGAATATGTTCCACATCTTTCGCCAGTTCTTCCTGAAAATTTAATATTGTCATTTTTGCTCCTTCTATCAGACCAATTTTGCTACCTCTGCAGCTATCTCGTCATGCAAAGTTTTCAGGACATATGGTTCAAGAGCCTCACCGCCATTTTTACCCTTAAAAATAGACTTTACCATTTTCGCGACACCTGGTCCGCTAAGTTTTTTTATTGGTAATCTTTCAGATCCTCTCCTCTGAAAAACATCAAAATGAGTCACACCCACATGGCCTGTGTCTACTCCGGCATAAAATGCCTTTGCTCCATTCCGATTTACAAGTTCCTTTAAACCTCCTTTCAGAACCTTCGCCCGAACCCCATATTTTCTGCTGGATGATGTTTTGTAAAATTTTGTATCTTTAAGCCCATGAGGTATATCCTTTGCTGTTATGATGGATACCATATGCGTCTTGTTCGCTCTTTTAACATCCATAGCGGCGTTGAAGGCACCGGGGCTCACCACATAGGCCTGCCGCCCTTTCCTGATCTTCCGCATTGTCTGTGTTGTAGTTCTATTAACCGCATTCCTGAACACTCCTGGAGCCTTAGTCTCCATTCCGTTCAATTTATTTAGCACAAATTTGAGATCTGCCTGGCTGACCTCGATTCTTATATTATTACTCATGCCCTGTTTGCCTCGATCGTAATTGAATATACTCCATCCTCAGAAACAGCGTCCGCCACTCGATATGTCCGTTTATCAAGCGTAAGGATCGAGCCCTGTTTCGGAAGCGGCCCGAAGTCGGATGCCGCTACATAGATCAGCTTCTGGTTCAGATAGATTCCATCCATATGCTGATTGAACCGCTTTTCTCGTTCGATCTGCTCATTAGAATCGATCTGCACTGCCATCTCTATCCCATTTACGGTATGCGTCTCTGAAAATTCCTCTGTGTTCATAAACACTCCATGCACATCATCCGCTATAATATCCTTGAAGGACATCATCTCGTTTTTTTCTTTCTGGACGCAGGCTTTTTCCGTTCCGGGGTTTCCGGGATTCGCCCGGTCAGGCCGCCTTCCGTTCCTCTGTCAGATATTCCCGGTTGTCCGGCCAGCGCTGAAGCAGGTATGGCTTTCGGAGCGGACGATTCCATTTGGATTTCCTCCGTTCTCCATTCTGCGCTCCCTGCTTCCAGCCAGGCCTCTACCATGTCCGGATTGTTTACCGGCAGTTCATCACCCCTGTCATACTGATGTGCAAGGTACAACACAGGGCGCAACGCCTTCAATTTCATGCGTTGATCTTTACCAGAACCTTATTGTCATCAGCTGCCGCCCCGGAAACGGCAAATCCCGCCTTGACTCCGCCTTCCGCCTGGGATGTGATCATCCCGTCAGACTCAGAAAAGTATACCTCTGCTCCTGCCGTAATCTCTCCCTCCCCCTTCGGGAATGCAAATACGCCCGCCACATGGATACTCCCCGTTTCACCCGGCAGAATGTCCGTACCTGCCACACAGATGCGGCTTCCTAAGGTCATGACCGTGTTTGCTTCGATCATGTCTGTTGTGGCATTGGTAAAATCAAGCGATTCTCCCCGCTGCCAAAATGCTGCTTTGCTCATAATACAGGTCTCCTTCCTTTATGCTAATTCCAATTTTGTTTTTACTTCCACGCCCGGGTTTTTGACGCCGCCGCGGAAATCCATCACACTGATTCCCCAGTCCAGATAAATATCCCATACAAACCCAAGCTGCCCCGGCGCTTCCATTCTTCGGATATTCGGGATCTCCTGGCCGTTCAGGTAATCCACCTCAATGAAATCTGTGTCTCCTTCCGCTCCGAGCAGCCACCACGGCATTACATTTCCCATGCCGCCGCACAGTGCGTTGATGGTCGGATCTTCCACCACTTCCAACTGTTCACGGTACTGATACAGCGGATTCACTGCCTGAGTGTTATCCGTGGTATGGATAGTCGGGCTGTAAAACAACGTATACATATCAAACTGCATTCCGCTCGGAACGACAATCCTTGACGGATTGATGATGATCGCCTCATCAAACTGATCCCGCTGGTTTGCCAATGCCATGATCATGGTCTGCATTGCTTCCTGGGTCACGCCGGTACCAGTCTTTAAAAGGTTCTTATGTTGGGATGAAAACAGAGCTACCCCATCGTAGACAGCAGGATTCTGAACCAGAACCTGATATACCTGTTTATTGATCGTCTTGCGCGCGGATGCCGCATATCTGGCCGGAAGGGACGTCACCAGGCTGATATCATCGTCAATGAAGGCTTTCCTGGATAACGTGAACTGACGTCCATAAGTCTTCAGCTTTCTGGTGGGCAGCTTGTCATCCCGGAATACATCGTGCTTTAGCTCACCGTTCTCCGGTACTTCCAGAAATTCCCCGACCGGACCGGCGATATAGTAGTTGTCGTGTGTCTTAAAGTCAGAGAGCGTCCCCTTTTTGGTGATCCTGTCAAATGTTACGGACACTTTCTTATGTCCTTCCCTGTACGCCTTTTCAATTGTATTGTCCAGGATGGCAGGGAACGCCGCCTCTGGATTGTAAAAGCCCCTCTGCAGCATAGAATACAGCTCATCCGTATTCCTCCGGTTCAGATTGCGCTCGTCTGTTCCGTCCATCTGCAGACATTCAATCGCCAGATCACGAAGATGCATCCCCATGAGATTTCTTGCGCCTTCCGCAGGCTGCTCCAATTCCATACCGGAACGCATGATCAGCGCATCGGCAGCAGCCCTCCGGAATTTGTCCTGTTCCGAGTCTACCACCTGGATTCCGGAACGGATGGGAGCACCTTGCTGCATCATATGTGCGATCACCGCCTCCCTGACACTTTCCAGAGTGCTTCCATTGTCTACATATGTACGCGCATCCATTCCGAAGCTGCTGCACATGTCCTCAATCTGACGGATCCTCATGCGTTCTTCTTCAACAGCCTTTTGGGAATTGTCATCGTCTTCTTCATCCTCCTCTTCGCCGCTTTCACCATCGTCCTCAGTCTCTTTTGCCCTCTGGCCGGAATGTCCGCTTCCGGCATTCCCGCCCGCTACTGCATTCAACGCATCAATCGCCCTCTGCAGTGCATCAAATTCCGCCCTTTCATCAGCATTCATCGCTCTTCCGGCAGTACGTGCCTGATTGAGCAGCTCATTCTGACGTGCAAGCATCTGTTCTCTTGTCATTCTGATTGCCCTCCTGTTTTAAAAGATTTTTATTATATTGCAGCTGCCGCACATAGGTCTCATAAACCTCGTCCACAGCTTTTCCATACATGGACCGTCCAACTCCCACCGTAGGATCCGCAGGAACCGACACGATGCTGATCTCATATGGCGTCCATCTCCTTGCAATGGAACACGGCCCCGTAAACCGGCCGTCCGCGGACTGTTTGTTCGGCATTACTTCCTCCCATGAATCCACCAGGTATCCGACAGAAACACCCTTCAACGTGCCTCCCTTGACCTTCTGGTAGATCTTCTCAGACAGATCATCCGAATCAAATGTGATCTCCGCATATCCCCTGTTCCCCTCCACCCACGCCCGGTCTATCCTTCCGATCACGTCATCCCTTTTGTGGTTATACAGTACAACCCCGATCGTACTCAGGCGCTCCATGTTGATACAGCCTTGCGAATGATCCAGGATCTCCGTCCCAAACCATCTGTCATAAGGCTCCTCTGATGAAAATGAAAGCTGGAATGTCCGTTCCTTGCCTTCTCCTTCCATTGTGCGGATCGTGCCGGTCAGCTCCCGGATTCCTTTATCCTTCTCCCTGGTTTCCATCTGCTCCGTCTGTGTCCGCAGCATCCGGATCGCCTGCACCGGGATTTTCGCCTGCTGCAGAGTCGGATTCCTGCTCCTCCTGCTCTTCATCCGATCCTTCCTTTTCTCCTTTAAGTTTCCCGTCAAACAGCACACCTCCTAAATCCATTCCTTTTTCTGACGCATATTCCAACACCTCCGCCATATCATCAATCTGTGTTCTCCAATCCGTACCGTTCTCTGCCGCGATCTGCTTATAGGTTTTAATACCGAAATTCAAGGCAGTCTTTGTGGCGTTTGCCTCTTTCAGAGGATCGATCCACTTTTTAGGCATCTTGATCCACTCATGGGACAGATAGTCCTCTTTGTTTTCCCAAAAGTTCGGAATCGATACCAGACCGGCAAGTACGCAGGAAATCACAAAAGTCTCATAAATCTCATCCAGTATGGAAAGGATCTGCTCCTCCTCTTCCATGAAAGTCAGTTCATCCTCGATGGCTCCCTGCCTTGCGGAAGAATAATTTGTCTCCGACATGTCACGGCTCGTTGCCTCATAGGAAAGCCCTTGTCCGGCTCCTATCATCTTCTGGTGCAGCTTTACGAAGGATGTAGCATCCGCAGACTGTCCGGTCGGATTCACGACTTCAATCTCGTCCCCCGCATTCATCTCCTGTATCATACCTGGTGAAAGACGTTTTCCATCGTATTCCACCCTGCTGTCATGTGCAGGTGTATTTGTCCTCCCGATTCCTGACACAGGAAGCGCTTTTTTGATGAATACGGCAAGGCACGCCTCGATCCGCTGTTTGACCGATACCGCTGTCACAAACTCATTCACGTCCCGGATCCTGGTGATCGTATGCGCCATATCTGACATTTCCCGAATCTGGGAAGGCCGCCTTTTCGAATGGTAAAACAGAACATCATCCGCCTTCACATACACGGGCTCCGCAATGGAGATCCCATCAATCTGATATTGCCGGATCCAGTAGCCCACCGGGCGGTTATACTCGTTATACTCAATTCCTCCCACCACTTTATGCTTCGGGTTTCCCGGTATCACATGCATGGTGTCCAGTTCGTCCACCTCGATCATCTGTAAAGAGAACGGTATCATGCCGTCCCTGGTATAGCGTTTCACAAAGAGGATCCCTCCATCCACATGCTTCCTTACAACTGCCATACGGAGAATCTGATTCAGGCTCTGCGTCCCTGTCACATCGCAGTTCCTTGCTTTGCACCATTTTTTCCACAGCTTTTCCAATTCCGTATTCAGGTCTTCGCCTGACGTCTTTGCCTGGAGCTGAAATCCGCTGCCGATCACGTTCCGTTTCCTTGCCCATAGTATGGAGTTCATCATGTCCGAATTCCGTTCCAGATCCCTGGCCCTTGCCCGGACATATTCCCTGCTTGCCCGGTCTGTCATTTCCGCGGAAACATTCGATACACTCCATCCCGCATTCAGCCTTCCGGTGTTCCCCGCGTCATAGTTTCTGATTTCCTGATACGCGAACCGCCATGCAGCCCTTTTTACACCCCATTCCGGAGACAGGAACGCAATTGCGTTATCCAGCCAGCTCAACGTCATCACCTCCCTTCAAAAAAGGCAACATATGTATCGTCAAACAGTCCGGCGCCGCTCCCTGCTGCCACCTCCGCCTGCAATTCTTTCTGCATCTGCCGGAGCAGTGAAAGATCTGCCCTTGTCAGTTTCCTTGATCCTATCTGGTAAGACTGACCGCCACACAGCACCTTCGTAATCGCTGTCTCGACTTCATTCAGCCTTTCCTCCGCTGTCATTGCCATAAGCGCTCCCTCCTATATCCAATCCTCATTTGTCCGGATCCATGCCTCCTCTTCCGACTGTGTTTCTTCCCGGCTTTTCTTTGCCTCTGCAGGCTCCTCGGCAGTATCCAGGTGCATAGATCGCACACCCATCATATCAGCAGCAGCCAACGCATATACCTCACAGTCTAAGAAATGGTTATCCGCATGACTGCGTTTCTGTCTCCATCTCTGAATCGTCTTTGTTCCGACCTTCTCATTTACTTTGTGTTCCGCAGTTACCTGTTCCGCATATTCCCGGTCACAGGACGCATACACCATCCAGGAGCCCCGCCCATTCTCTTTTTTCATCCTGGCGGCGATCATATCCTTATACTTGTCTCCATCCACCAGGACAAGATTCATTCCGTATGCCTTGCTCCCCTGCCGGTTGATCTTGGACAGCTTGAAGTTACTCATCATTGGATTGGATGAACCCTTCACGGGAAGCGCCCAGTCTGAATTGCTGGCGCAGAAATCATAGGTACTGTCCGCATCATAACCGGAATCAATCAGGCAGAGTGCAACCACCAATGTATCCCCGCACTCCATCGCATACGCCAGGTTCATGACACGCTCTATGTCTGCCCATGAAGCTGCCTGTCCATGGGCAATGTTCTGGCTGGTAATATAGTTTCCCCATGCCCGGATGGTCCAGTACATACAGGTTTCCTGGACATCGACTCCACCGGTCAGCATCCTGGCCCATTCCGGCACGATAAACTCCAGAATCTCCGTGCGCCGTTCCATCACGGTATCCGCGGAAGTTTTCAGCCTGGTATCCTCCCATGGCTCCGCCAGCCAGCTATTTGTGAAGTTCTGCATTTTCTCCGGATCTCCCAGAGAATTCATATATTCCAGAGCAATTTCTGAAAATCGGACAAACGGGCTGTACAGCGTAGAGATCCAGAAGCCGATCTTTTTTCCGGATGTATTATTCTTCCGGACCGTCCGCCATTCCCCGTACCGCAGCATCTTGTCTTTCTGGTGGTCACTGATCACGCATCCGCATTCCTGGCATACATAGACCGCCTGATCCGCACGGTCCGAAGCCGTGATCCCTTCTCCGCCCTCCGGCCACCGGATCTGCTTGAATTTCAGTTCGATCATTTCACCGCAGTGGGGGCACGGTACAAAATAATGTTTTTCTATATCTGCCCCTTCCAGGGCCTTCCATATATGCCCGGACTTCAATGTAGGGGTGCTTGTCAGATAGATCTTCCGGTTTGCAAATGTCTTGGTACGCTCTCTGGCAAGGCTGATCGGATCCGCCTCCTTTTTGCTTGCCCCCGGATACTTGTCCGTTTCATCCAGAAAAAGATATTTGATCGCTTTGGATGCCAGCGAAGAGGGAGAATTGCTCCCTGCAATTGTCAGATACATACCGTCAAATTGCAGTTCCAGCTTCTGGGAGCGGAACTCCCGGAACAGCTTTTTCAGGGACGGGCTGCTCTTGATCATGGGAATGATCCGGTTGTCCGAAATACTCTCCCCCAGCTTGTCGGTCGGATAAACCACCATGACCGGGGACGGATCCTGCTGTATGACATAGCCGATCATATTGTTCATTGCTTCCGATCCGCCGATCTGCGTACACTTACAGAATATAATTTCTTCAGTCTCGTAGTTCACGAGCTCATTCATGATCTCTTTCAGATATGGTGTCTTTTCATTCCTCCATGGTCCCGGCATAGCGGAGCCCTTGGAATCAAGGATCCGGTATTTCTCCGCCCATTCCGATACAGACAGTTCCTCCGGAGGCTGCAGCTGGCGCAGCGCTTCTTTCAGATATAGGCTAATCGGATACTTCTTCCGCCACTTTCTGCTTTTCGGCATCTAAGATCCCCTTTACTTTTTTTGGTTCGGCAACCCCGGCCACAACGAATGAGTTCAGAAGGGCTGCGATCTCACCAGACATCTCCTTTTCGATCCGCCTTGCCTCGATCGGCTCCAGTTGTCCGGATACCAGTCCGCAGATCCTGGCCGGAATGGACATTGCAAACTTCTTAAATACAAGAAAAAATTTTGCGTAATCAATCTTGACCTCTTCAATTGAGATATATTCCCCGGCCGCAATCTGCGTTTTAAGCCTGTGCAGTTCCCCCTGGCTCTCCTTCAACGCGATCTCCGCTTCCAGCTTTTGCTCCTGCAGCCCCAACGCCTTTTCCGAGCGTCCTGCTTTTCCATATGCCTTCTCTGAAAGATACTGAACGTATTTCTCTACAGTCGGCACAAGATCGTACCGTCTGACTTCCCTTCCTTTCACCTTTACAAGCACCGCATCAATTACGCCGTCGGCCGTAAGCTGCTCAACTCTTCGCCTGGAAAAATGAAACAGCTGCGCAATCTCTCTCGGCTCATAAAGATTTTTCTTCTTGTCTGCTTCTCCCATACCGCTGATCTCCTTCTAAAAAGCCTCCTCCTGAGTCTGCGTAACGAAATATCTGAAAATTTTTTGTTTATATCCGGGCAAAAGCCGGGCCTTCCTCGACCCGCATATCTCGACGTGCCAGGAAGTACCTTAGCCCCCGGCCTGCTGCCATTTGCGTGTATTATGCCTGGTGCTCTGCACCATGTCCCTCTTGTGATACTGTACTTATGCTGATCACATACATGATCGCACGGCGCTCCCACAGCACTGTCAGTCACGCAGCACGTCCATGCATGGATCATCCGCTTCGGTAAAACAAAAAGGACAGCCGCTTCGCTGTCCCTGTCGTTTTGCATCGCTCCCAGCCAGGCCTGCTGCCCTGACTGTCTCATGCGCATTCATCTACAATAGCATTATATCACATACAAATGTCGCATGGTGTCGCATCTTTTTTATACAGCATAAAATCTTATGCTTCCTCCTGTACACCTGCCGGAATGAGCCTGTTTGTCTGCTCTGTACACCTGGCCTGGTCCCGAAAATCCTGCCTTCTTATATGCCAGTAAAACGCTCGGTATTTATTCCGGTATAAATTCCGGGAAATATATCCCGGCCTGATTTCCCATTCCAGACCCCCATCTTGTTTTTTTGCTTGAAGTGATCTGCCTTATCCTTTCCGGAATAAAAGCAAATCCAATATCAGGTTTTCTTTTTCCTTCTTCTGAAAGAATCGCTGTTCCTGATCTTGGTTTCTATTTTTTATTTTTCTTCTTTTTTTCTGAATTTTTTTCAGATTTATTTCCTGGTTTTTTATTCCTGACAATTTTTTTCGAATTGCTTTTTTGATTTCTGAATTTCCGCTCCATTTTCCATTGCAGATATTCCTTCTCATTTTTGGCGATCAGCTTCTGAATGCCCCGGTTATTTAAAAGCATATCGATCGCCGCATTATAGCGCCTGTTCACCTGGGATCTGGACATCGGGATTTCCGCCGATATGATGTTCCATGGTTTCATGTCAATATGCCGCAGTTCGCATATTTCACGTTCAATTGAATTTAACGGAAGATACTCAATGATGTTCATTACCCGGACAACCGCATTTTCAATTTCCTGCTTCTGCCGGCAGATCCGATCCTCGATTTCAGAAATACGAAAAACCAGGAAAGGTTCTTCCGCTTTTTTCCCTTGATTCTTTGGTGCGGAAGATATCCTTCCGGCTCCAACCGGTGACCGTTTCCTTTCATTCATCTCTTCCAGACGGTCATCCAGCTGTTTCTTCCGTTTTTCCGCCCGGTATCTCTGTCCCAGCAGATACTTTAATATTTCCGCCTGCTCATTTTTTCCTATCATTCCGGCTCCTTCCCTTCTTCATTTTCTTCTGAATCCTCCTCTTCCGGTTTATATGGCTCCGCAATTTCCCTCCATGCAATAACCGGCATATCAACCACTCCAAATTCTTCAGCAAATGAAATGCTCTCAAACCAACCCTCAGGAATTACATAACCGTCTTTTTCTTCGTCATATTCCCAGTTATCTGTATCTTCCCAGCTGAAAGAACTATCCTCAGTATTAATTGTTCCATCTTCGTAAAATGCTCTGGCTGTGAAACATAATGGTTCACCAGTTTCCAAGTGTTTGCTAACATATGTAATCTCAACCTCCTTCTCACTTTCAGGCTTCCGCTCACGGCATAGGATCCATCTGCCGATTTTGGGCTGGCCTTTTATCATCCTTATCATGTCATCAACCCGAAGATAAAGCTCAGAAACCTTTTTACCTTCTGTCTCAAAACATGAGATATCATGTTTCAAACACTGAATCAATTTCTTTTCATCAATCATTTCTCACTAAATCCTCCTTTCAAACAGGTAGCGTAATCTGCCATGCTTCCACATCGTAGTTCATCCACAATGTCTCCACCCGCCTCCTGTTATCCTGCGCCCTGGCCGCAACCTGCACTTTATTCCAATCCCCAAGGTAAAAGTCGTATAATTCGCAGTCATAGCCGGAGATCATGACCTTTGCCTTGCTGCTGGTTACCGTCTCCAGTAGCTCTATATGATCCTGATCTTGCATTTCGTGATTATACTGTTTCCTCCCTCCCCTGGTTGACCACACATAGGGCGGATCCAGATACATCAGCACATTTTCATAATCATACGCCTTGATCAAATCAAGCGCCGGTCGGTTCTCGATCTGCACATGTTTCAGCCTTATGGCCATCTCCGCGATAGACTCCGGCAGCGCATTCCAATATTTTACCGAATATGCATTTCCCCGGCCTTGCACATCCTTTTTCCATCCACAGTCACCGGTCATCCGAAAGCCGTGGCTCTGCATAGATTTAATCGCAAAATAGGCAGCACACTCAATCGTATCCTCCGTATCCTCCCGAACGGCTTCGTCATATACCTGCCTTGCGTATGGCGTATAGGTGATCCGTTCCCGCAGCTTTTCCCGGCTTTCAGGATCCCGGATCACCCGGAAGAAGTTCACCACCTCTCCGTCCAGGTCGTTGACCGTCTCGATCGGGGCCGGCTGCTTTGCGAACAGAACGGCTCCACACCCGAAGTATGGTTCCAGGTAACTGTGATGAGGCGGCATGTGTTTGATGATCCAGGAAGCGATCCGCTTCTTGCCTCCCGGGTAATTTAACACTGATCGCATCCGCATTTCCTCCCTACTGAACCAAACATACAGAACAGGAACAGCTACAACAGTCTTTGCTTTTTCCCTTCTCTTCCATCGCTTCGCACTCATCCGCATCCTTTTTCATAGCTTTGGTATATTTCAAGACGATATACCCATGTCTCTTCAAATGTGCAGTACAGCGTTTAACACTGCTCTCTTTCACCTCTTCCAGCGGGCACCACTGCGGCCTGCATCTTCTTTCCCTGTATTCGTCCACATCTTTTTCGGTAGCCTGACAGCGGTCAGTTAAATCCCTGATCATGCAGTCCCTACAGTCTTCCGGCGTGTCTATGATCAATACTGACTTACTCATTCTCATCTTCCTTCCTGAACAGTTGCTCCACACAGTCCCTGATATTGTCAAATGTCCTCTTTCCGACTCCTCTTGCAGCCGAAACCGCCGCCATAACCTCTTCCAGATCCACTACCGGCACGCTCTCCCTGCCGTCCTCATACCCGTACTTGTACAGGTCCGTACAGAATCCAGTGAACTGCTGACGGTCATATTTCTTGACATTTTTGTATACTTCCCTGGTAATCTCCGGCATGACGCCCTTTTTATTCCTGTTCATGATCTTTTCTCCGTTTCGTTTGTTCTGGCTCCTTCATGGCTGAGTATATTGCAAAGGAACTCTCCCATCCCGCATCCGTCACACAGCTCCGCCAGGGATTCTTCATCACGCTCCATCTCTGGATACCGGCACAGCTTGTCACAGATATACTCCATCATCTCCGTTGTTAATCGGTCTAAATCATTCAAATACATTGCCCTTGTACTCATGGTTCCTCCTTCACCTTTACCGGCGCGCCTTTTTCGTACTTGTCGCAATCCTCCACATTGCATCCCCGGGAACGCTTCGTCCCGGATTTTAAAGCGTATTCGCATTTAATCCAGGAACTGTTTGGATTGTAATCAGCTGCCCTGTATTTGCAGGTCTTACACAGATGGCGGTCAGCGTTCTTCCCCTTTGTTTCCGCCAGCTGTTCCCGGATCTTTTTTGCCGCGGCCCATACCGTAACGTATTTTATTCCCGTCTTTTCCGCGATCTCAGTATTCGGAATCCCCTGCCTCACATAAGGCTCAATGATGGCTCTGGTATTCTTCGCCCGCGGCTTAGTCTTTTTTCCTTCCCGTGTATTTTCAGCTGGCATGTTTCTTCCCTCTGCATTTCATCCCTTTGCAGAAATACAACTTCGTTCTTCGCCTTGTTTGGATCCAGTCGTATTCTCCGATAATCATTTTCCCGCATATCTCACATATTTTCACATCTTCTGCCCTTGCCGAACCCTCTTTCTTCATCTTGTCT